>ERZ1035025.77-NODE-77-length-65996-cov-5.856508_pt1 | contig 65996 bp, 54 predicted proteins | sample MGYA00520619_ERZ1035025 | MGnify/ENA primary metagenome ERZ1035025 (study PRJEB33766, sample SAMN09781742) | gut metagenome | biome: gut microbiome | host: Homo sapiens | place: Madagascar | study: EMG produced TPA metagenomics assembly of the PRJNA485056 data set...
GCCCTTGCCCGTGACGCCGCCCGAGCCGATGGCGATGAGCGCCTGCAGGATGTGGAAGCCCTTTCCGAGCGGATCGAGCGTCGGGTCGAGCAGCGTGAGCACGCGCTCGCGCTGGTAGTCGTGCATGAAGGTCCAGAGCAGCGGCATCGAGAGCACGAGCGCTCCGGAGCAGAGGGCGACGATGCGCGCGCTCACGCCCGCGAAGAAGATGACCGAAAGCCCTGCGATCGAGACGAGGGTCGCCGTGCCGAGGTCGGGCTGCTTGAGGATGAAGCCCGCCGGAATCAGCAGCAGCCCCAGGGCGGCAGCGTGGTCCCAGGCGGAGAGCGCTTCGCCGCGCTTCCAGTAGTACCAGGCGAGCATCATCGGCACGGCGAGCTTCATGATCTCTGAGGGCTGGATGCGCACGCCCACGTTGAGCCAGCGCGTCGCTCCCTTGACGGTGACGCCGAAGAGCGCCGTGGCGAGCAGGAGCAGGCAGCCTATGACGAAGCAGGGCACGGAGATGCGCCGGATCCAGCGCACGGGCACGAGCGCCGTGGCGAACATCGCGCCGGCCGCGACGATGAGGTTGCGCACCTGGTCCTCGATGCGCCAGGGGAAGGAGTATCCCGCCGAGAAGAGCGTGATGAAGCCCACCGTGACGAGGCACATCACGATGGCGAGGAGCATGAGGTCAAGGCGCAGGATGCGCGAGATGAGCCATCCGCCCGCGATGCGCAGCATGCGCTCAAGCTCTCCTATCATCTTCCTCCTCCCGCGCTTCTCGCCGGGCGCTGGCGCTTCGCGTCGATGAGCGTGACGCCCTTCGGGGGCGCGAGCCCGAGCGCGTTCTCGCCCGTGAGCCAGTAGTCCATCATCTCGCGCGCGACCGGGGCGGCGGCCTTCGCGCCGAAGCCGCCGTTCTCGACGAGCACCGCCAGGGCGATCCTCGGATTGCGCGCGGGCGCGAAGGCGATGAAGAGCGCGTGGTCATGGAGCCTGCGCGAGAGCTTCTTCGCGTCATATTTGGCGTCCTGCGCGATGCCGACGACCTGGGCCGTTCCGGTCTTGCCCGCGACGCTGTAAGGAGCGTCGGCGAAGATCGAGCGGGCCGTGCCCGTACGCGTCACGTCGGTCATGCCCGCCGTGACCACCTCGATGCTCGAGGGCTTGAGCGGAATCGCTCCCGTCGATTCAGTGAAGAGCCGCTCCTCCTCGCCCGTCATCGGGTTCTCGATGCTCTTGACGAGGTGCGGCGTCATGATTTTTCCCCGGTTGGCCAGGGTCGCCGTGGCATGCGCGAGCTGCAGGAGCGTGAAGGCGTTGTAGCCCTGTCCGATGCCGAGCGAGGGCGTGTCGCCGAGCACCCAGGGCTTGCCGAAGCGCTTCTCCTTCCATTCGCGGCTCGGCAGGATGCCGGTCTGCTCGCCGACGAGATCGATGCCGGTGCGGTCGCCGAACTTCCACTGCGCCATGAAGTCATGGATGCCGTCGACGCCGATGCGCGTGGAGAGCCAGTAGTAGTAGATGTCCGAGGAGACGGCGATCGACTTGCGCAGGTTGAGCGGCCCCTTGGGCGAGCCCGTAACGTCGCGGAACCTGTGGTTGCCGACCTGGAAGACGCCGGTGTCGTTGAGGATGTAGTCGGCCGTCACCGCGCCGGTCTCGAGGCCTGCGAGCGCCATGAAGGGTTTGTAGGTCGAGCCGATCGGATAGAGCCCGCGCATGGCGCGGTTGAGCAGGGGCTTCTCGGGCGAGGTGTTCAGGAAGTTCCACGACTCCGGATCGATGCCGCCCGGGAAGAGGTTGAGGTCGTAGGTCGGCATCGACGCGAAGGCGAGGATCTCGCCCGTCCTGGGCTCGATCGCGATCACGGCGCCTGTTCGGCCGGCCATGGCGTGCTCGGCGACGCGCTGCAGGCTGAGGTCCACCGAGAGGCGCAGGTTTCGGCCCGGTGTGGCCGGGACGACCTCGAGCGTGCGCACCGAGCGGCCGTCCGCAGTAACCTCGAAGGTCTCGCGGCCCGGCGTGCCGTGAAGAACCGTCTCGTAGCTGCGCTCGACGCCGACCTTGCCGATCTCGCGCTCGCCCTGGTAGAGTGCGAGCATCCCCTCGGACTCGATGCGCTTTCTGTCGCCCGCCGAGAGCGATCCGACGTAGCCGATGAAGTGGCTTCCGACGGCCTGCTGCGGATAGATGCGATGCTCGCGCTGGTTGACGTCCACGCCCTGGAAGCGCCAGCGCTGGGAGAGAAAGCGCGCGACCTCCTCCTCGGAGAGCTCCATGCGGATGGGAATACCGTCGTAGCGGTTGAGGTCCTCGCGCAGCCGACGGAAGCGCCGGCGGTCCGCCTGGGTGATCTCGACGACCTTGCCGAGCCGGTCCATGAGCCGGTCAAGGGGTTCGGCGGTCTGATCGATCGTGATCTCGAGCGCCCAGCTCAGGCGGTTGCCGGCGAGCAGCGTCCCGTTGCGGTCGAAGATGAGGCCGCGCGAGCCCTGGTTCGTCGTCGTGACCGTGCGGTTCTGCTCGGCCTTCTGCTGATAGGCGTCCTGCTTGACGACCTGCAGCCATCCGAGCCGCAGCGCGAGGATGAGAAAGCAGAGCATGACGAGGCAGAAGGCGAAGCCCAGGCGCCGCCTGAAGCCGCCGACGTCCGCGTCCTCTTCCTTGAAGTCGAGGGATTCGAGCGCCATCCGGATCGTCCCCTGCAACGCGCGGTCAGAGCGCTGCGTCCGCGCGCGAGCGCGGCCGCAGCACGCGGATCCAGAGCGGCCAGGCGAGCGCGCCGGCGAGGCTGCTCAGGAACCACTCCCAGCCCGGCCAGAGGCCGTCGAACCACAGGCGCGCGAGCATCACGAGGACCTGCGAGAAGACGAGGATCGGCAGGATGTGCAGCGCCTGGCCGGCCGGACCGAAGAGTGGCAGGCGGCGCGACAGGACCGTCGTCAGGTAGCAGATCGTGACGTAGGCGAGGGCGTGCTGGCCGAGGACGGCGCCGTTGATCGCGTCCATGAGGATGCCGCAGACGAAGGCCGCAGCCATGCCGGAGCTCTCGGGCTGGCGGAGCGTCCAGAAGATGATCGTGAGCGAGAGGAAGCTCGGCGCCCAGAAGAACTCCGAGGTTGCGATGTTGAGCGCCATCGACGCGGCGAACGTGAGCGCGACCCATGAGCCCGGAGACGCGTGCTCGATGCGGGCGGCCTCCTCGGGATCGGGCAGGCGGATGTCCTTTTCGGTCATCGACGGGACCTCCTCTCGAAGCGCGAGGGCGGGGGCGTGTCATCGAGCGCCTGCGCGGGGGCCGGATCGGCGAGCACGACCGTCGCGAAGTCGACGTTCTCGATGTCCGCGGCGAGCGCGGCCGAGACGGTTTGGTAGGGCTCGCCCTGGCGGTAGCCCGAGTCGGTCACGCGCGCGGCGAGCACCTCGCGCGGAAAGACGTTGTCCAGACCCGACGTGATGAGCTCGTCGCCGGCGCGGACGTCCTGCGAGGGCGACACGAAGAGCACCGAGAGCGCGTCGCCGCCCGTTCCGGCGAGCACGTGGAAGGTGCCGGTGCGGCGGTTGATGACGGGCAGGCGAATCGTGTGGTCCGTGAGTAGCGTCACCTCCGAGAGGCGGTTGACGACACGCGAGACCTGGCCGAGGACGCCGAAGGGGCCGATGACGGGCATGCCGACGCGAACGCCTTCGTTGGCGCCCACGTTGATCTGGATGCGGCGCGAGAAGGGGTCGGCGATGCGCCCGATCACCTCTCCGGTGACGGTCTTGCTTGACGAGCGCGCGACGGCGTTGACGAGGCTGCGCAGCTCGTCGTTCTCCTGCTGAATGCCGGCGAGCCGGGCGGCCTGCAGCTGCAGGAGCTGGTTCTCGGTGGAGAGCCGCTGCACCTCCTCGTTGAGGCGGCGCTTGCTCATGAAGTATCCCTCGCCCTTGCCGAGGAGGCTCCCGGGCAGGTGTATGAGCTCGACCACGGGCGAGGTGAAGCTCACGATGGTGCTTCTGAGGTCGTCGAGCGCGCGCAGGCGTCCGTCGACGAGCATCGCCGTGAGCGAAAGCATCAGAAAAAAGAGGAAGCGCGCCTTCGCGGACACGCCCTGGCGAAACAGCGGAGGAGGTCCGTAGGCCATCTCAAGCGAGCCTGCGGCGTCAGCCCGCGGCGAAGGCGGTGCGAAGCTTGTCCATGTTCTCGAGCGCGATGCCGCAGCCCTTGACGACGCAGTTGAGAGGCTCCTCGGCGACGTGCACGGGCAGGCCGGTCTCCTCCTTGAGAAGCTGGTCGAGGTCGCGCAGGAGCGCGCCGCCGCCCGTGAGCATCAGGCCGTGCTCGGCGATGTCGGCGCCGAGCTCCGGAGGCGTCTTCTCGAGGGCGTTCTTGACGGCGACGACGATCTGGTTGAGCGGCTCGGAGAGCGCCTCGAGCACCTCATTGGAGTGAACGGTGAAGGTGCGCGGGACGCCTTCTGCGATGTTGCGCCCCTTGACCTCGATCTCCATCATCTCCGAGCCCGGGAAGGCCGAGCCGATGCGCTTCTTGATCAGCTCCGCGGTGGGCTCGCCGATGAGCATGCCGAAGTTGCGGCGGATGTAGTTGATGATCGCTTGGTCGAACTTGTCGCCGCCCACGCGGATCGAGCCCGCGTAGACCATGCCGCCCAGGGAGATGAGGCCCACCTCCGTCGTGCCGCCGCCGATGTCGACGACGAGCGAGCCCGCGGCCTCGTTGACCGGAAGGCCCGCGCCGATCGCTGCCGCCATGGGCTCCTCGATCAGGTAGACCTCGGAGGCGCCCGCGGCGAGAGCGCTCTCCTTGATGGCGCGCCGCTCGACCTGGGTCGAGCCGCACGGCACGCAGATGATGATGCGCGGGCTCGGCGCGAAGAGCCGCGACGGATGCGCCATGCGGATGAACTGCTTGAGCATCTGCTCGGTCACGGTGAAGTCGGCGATCACGCCGTCCTTCATCGGACGGATGGCGCTGATGTTTCCCGGGACGCGGCCGAGCATCTGCTTGGCCGCCTTGCCGACGGCGTGGATCGTCGTCTTGCCGTTCGCGCCGCCCTCCTGCCGGATCGCGACCACGCTCGGCTCGTTGAGAACGATGCCCTTTCCGCGAACGTAGATCAGCGTGTTGGCCGTGCCGAGATCGATGGCGAGATCATTGGAGAAGTAGTTGCGGAAGATGCCGAACATGGTGCTTTGTCTTCGAAGGGTTCGTCTGTCGCGGGCAGACGCCGGCGCCGCTCATTCCGGGCGGCCCGCGTCGGGACGGAATGAAGGCATGCATAACCTGCCAATGATAAACTAACCGCCTACTTTCAAAGGGGAGGGAGCAGCGCGCGCGCAATGAATCCTCGTGAAGGATTGTTACGGAAAATTTTCGCTTCCGGACCGCCTCCCGCACCCTCTTTCCGAACCCTTTTTTCCCGAAGACGTCACTATGCCTCTAAGCGCTGGCGATATTCGCCGCATCGCAGATCTCGGTCGAATTGACATTTCCGAAGAGCAGATCCGGGTCATGCAGGGCGAACTCAACGACATTTTCAAGATGATCGAGGAGATCCGCTCCGTGGACACCGACGGAGTCGAGCCCATGCCCAATCCTCACGACGGAGTCGAGCGCCTGCGCGAGGACCGCGTCTCTGAGGGCGACAACCGCAGCGAGAACATGAAGAACGCCCCCGAGAAGTCCGAGGGCTACTTCCTCGTCCCCCAGGTCATCGAATGACGTTTTCCGGAAGAGAAGCAGAAAAAATGGACAGCAAATTCGTCTCCGTCGCCGAGCTCTCCCGGCGTCTCCAGAGCCGCGAGGTGAGCGCGGTCGAGCTCGCCCGCGGCTTCCTTGAGCGAATCGAGGCCGCGAAGGGCCTGAACGCGTTCCTTGACGTCCGTCCCGAGGAGACGCTCCGCCAGGCCGAGGCCGCCGACAGGCTGCTCGCCGCGGGCGGCGCCTCGCCGCTCACGGGCGTTCCGATCGCTCACAAGGACATCTTCGTCACCAAGGAGTGGGCCTCCACCGCCGCGAGCCGCATGCTCGAGGGCTACATGAGCCCCTTTGATGCGACGGTCGTGCGCCAGCTCAAGGCCGCCGGCATGGTCTGCCTCGGCAAGCTCAACTGCGACGAGTTCGCCATGGGCTCGGGCAACGAGAACTCCGCCTACGGGCGCGTGGGCAACCCCTGGGACGCCAATGCGGTCCCGGGCGGCTCCTCGGGCGGCTCCGCCGCCGCCGTCGCGGCCGGCCTCGCGCCGATCGTCACCGGCACCGACACGGGCGGCTCGATCCGCGAGCCCGCCTCCTTCTGCGGCGTCACGGGCATGAAGCCCACCTACGGCCGTCCCTCGCGCCTCGGCATGATCGCCTTCGCGTCCTCGCTCGACACGGCCGGCCTGCTCGGGCAGTCCGCCGAGGACTGCGCGCTCGTGCTCGGCTCCATGGTCGGCCACGACCCCTGGGACTCGACGAGCGTGGACATGCCCGCGGAGGACTTCACGCGCGATCTCGGCAAGTCCGTGAAGGGCCTGCGCATCGGCGTGCCTCGCGCCTGGCTCGGCGAGGGCCTTGACGGCGAGGTGCGTGCGTCGATCGAGAAGGTGCTCGACTTCTACCGCTCCGAGGGCGCCGAGATCGTCGACATCGACCTGCCCATGGCCCGTCTCGGCGTGCCGGTCTACTACGTCGTCGCCTGCGCTGAGGCGAGCTCGAACCTCTCGCGCTTTGACGGCGTGCGCTACGGCCATCGCGCCGCCGAGTACGCGGACATCATCGACATGATGAAGCGTAGCCGCAACGAGGGCTTCGGCCCCGAGCCCAAGCGCCGCATCATGATCGGCACGTACGTGCTCTCGCACGGCTACTACGACGCCTACTACCTCAAGGCCCAGCGCGTCCGCCGCCTGATCGCCCGCGAGTTCCACGAGACCTTCCGCCGCGTGGACGCGATCGCCTGCCCGGTCACGACCGGCACGGCCTATGACTTCGGCGCCAACGCCGATCCGGTCTCGGCGTACCTCTCGGACCTCTATACGGTTCCCGCTTCGCTCGCCGGCCTGCCCGGCGTCTCCATGCCCTGCGGCATTCACTCCAACGGCCGTCCGATGGGCCTGCAGCTCCTCGGCGAGCACTTCACCGAGGCGCGCCTGCTGCAGCTCGCGCACGCTTGGCAGAGCGCGACCGACTGGCACCTGCGTCATCCGCAGGGATGCTGAGGAACGCTTCACGGAACACAGGAACCAAAAGAGCGAAGAAATGAAATGGGAAGTTGTCATCGGTCTTGAGACGCACGTTCAGCTCTCGACCCACTCGAAGATTTTCTCGGGCGCGCCCTGCCACTTCGGCGACGAGCCCAACGTGAACGCCTACTATGTGGACCTCGCGCTGCCCGGCGCGCTGCCCGTGCTCAACCGCGGCGCCGTCGACCGCGCGATCCGCTTCGGCCTCGCGATCGGCGCCCGGGTGGCCAACCGCTCGGTGTTCGACCGCAAGAACTACTTCTATCCGGACCTGCCCAAGGGCTACCAGATCAGCCAGTTCGAGCTGCCGATCGTCGTCGGCGGCAAGCTCACCTTCGCGGTTGAGCCCAAGAACGGCGAGCCCTACATGAAGACGATCAACCTCACGCGCGCCCACCTCGAGGAGGACGCCGGCAAGTCCGTCCACGGCATCGTCCACGGGCACTCCGGCATCGACCTCAACCGCGCCGGCACGCCGCTGCTGGAGATCGTCACGGAGCCTGAGCTCCGCTCGGCCGCCGAGGCGGTCGGCTACGCCAAGGCTCTGCACACGCTCGTCGTCTGGCTCGGCATGTCCCGGGGCAACATGCAGGAGGGCAACTTCCGCTGCGACGCCAACGTCTCCGTGCGTCCGGCCGGCGAGACGAAGTTCGGCACCCGCTGCGAGATCAAGAACCTCAACTCCTTCCGCTTTCTCGAGGAGGCGATCAACTACGAGGTTGAGCGCCAGATCGAGGTGATCGAGAGCGGCGGAAAGATCGTGCAGGCCACGCGCCTCTATGACCCCGACAAGGGCGAGACGCGCCTGATGCGCACGAAGGAGGACTCGATGGACTATCGCTACTTCCCCGATCCCGACCTGCTGCCGCTCGAGGTGAGCGACGAGTGGATCGAGCGGGTGAGAAGCGAGATGCCTGAGCTGCCCGACGCCATGCGCGCGCGCTTCACGAGCGAGCTCGGCCTCTCCGAGTACGACGCCTCGATTCTCACGGGTAGCCGCGACATTGCCGACTACTACGTCGCCGTCGCCGGGGCCGTCAAGGACAAGAAGATCGCCGCCAACTGGGTGATGGGCGAAGTCGCCGCGGCCGTGAACCAGGTCGAAGGCTTGACGTTCGCCACCGCTCCCGTGACGCCCGCGCTCCTTGCGGCGCTTCTCGGCCGCATCGCCGACGGCACGCTCTCCAACAAGGGCGCCCGCGAGGTCTTCGCCGCCCTCTGGACGGGCGAGGGTTCGGACGTCGACAAGGTGATCGAGGCCAGGGGCCTCAAGCAGATCTCCGACGCGGGCGCCCTCGAGGCGATCGTCGACGAGGTGATCGCGAAGAACCCCAAGTCCGTCGAGGAGTTCCGCGGCGGCAAGGAGAAGGCGCTCAACGCGCTTGTCGGCCAGTGCATGAAGGCCACGCGCGGCAAGGCCAACCCCGGCCAGCTCAACGAGCTGCTGAGGAAGCGCATCGCCGGCTGAGGCGCGCGCTGATCCGGCTCTGAAATGGAAAGGCCCGGCGGAGCGAAGAAGGCTCCCCGGGCTTTTTTGCGCTCCGGGCGGACCGGAGCGGAAGGCGCGCGCGGCGGCGATCAGGCGCCGTAGCGCTGACGGTAGGCCGCGACGGCGTCGCGGTAGCACGCGACGCTCTTCGCCTTTTCGGACGGGCCGTCCATGAAGGCGAGCAGGTCGTGGAGGTTGATGATCGAGGCGACGTGCAGGCCGAAGGTCTTCTCGACGTCCTGGACGGCGGAGCTCTCCGTCATCACGTCGGCCGTGCCGCCGCGCTCCTGGCGGTCGACAGCGATCAGCACGCCCGAGGGGGTCGCGCCGGCGGCCTCGATGATCTTCACGGACTCGCGCACGGAGGTGCCCGCCGAAATGACGTCGTCGATGATCACGACGCGGCCCTTGAGCGGGGCGCCGACGATCGTGCCGCCCTCGCCGTGGTCCTTGGCCTCCTTGCGGTTGAAGGCCCAGGGTACGTCGCAGCCGAGGCGGGAGAGGTTCATCGCGACGCTCGCCGCAAGGGGGATGCCCTTGTAGGCCGGCCCGAAGATCATGTCGAACTCGATGCGGCCCTCATTGCGGGCGGCGAGGAGCGTTTCGGCGTAGAAAGCGCCGAGACGGTCGAGCAGCGCGCCGGTGTTGAAGAGTCCCGCGTTGAAGAAGTAGGGCGACAGGCGCCCGGCCTTGGTCTTGAACTCGCCGAAGCGGAGGACGTCCGCGTCGAGCGCAAACTCGATGAACTGCTGCTTGGTCGTTTGCATGATGTGTGTTCGGTTTTTTCCTCGGCCGCATGCGGCTCGGCGCCGGCGGGCGAGGCAGGAGGATCGCGCACATTTTAGCCGTCGCCGCGCCGGTAAAATTCCCGGAACTTTCAACCTTTCCGGAGGACCGCAGTGCTTCGCATCATCACCTTCAACGCCAACGGCGTCCGTTCGGCCGAGCGCAAGGGCTTCTTCGAATGGTTCCTGCGCCAGGACGCGGACATCCTGTGCCTGCAGGAGCTCAAGGCCGCCGAAGGGAACGTCCCCGAGACGCTGCGCGCGCTGCCCGGGTACCGGGCGTGGTTTCATTGCGCGAGCAGGAAGGGCTACTCCGGGTGCGGCCTTTGGTCGCGCGTCGAGCCCCTGGCCGTCCGGATGGGGTTCGGAGACGAGGAGTTCGACGCCGAGGGGCGATGCATCGAGGCGGACTTCGAGGGGCTCACTGTCGCTTCGGTTTACTTCCCGTCGGGTAGCTCCTCGGACGAGCGGCAGCAGGCGAAGCATCGCTTTCTCGACCGATTCGGCGCGCGCATGGACGCGCTCAAGGGCTCCGGCCGCGAGGTCGTGATCTGCGGCGACGTCAACATCGCCCACAAGGAGATTGACATCCGCAACTGGAAGGGCAACCTCGACCACTCGGGGTTCCTGCCCGAGGAGCGCGCCTGGCTCGACGAGCTCTTCGGCGCGCGCGGCTGGACGGACGTCTTCCGGCGGCTCGATCCCCGGCCCGAGCGCTACACGTGGTGGAGCCAGCGCGGTCAGGCGCGCGCGAAGAACGTCGGCTGGCGCATCGACTACGAGATCGCCACGCCCGGGATCGCCGCGCTCGCGCGGGCGACGGACATCCACGCCGCGGACCGGTTCTCCGACCACGCGCCGCTCATCGTGGACTATGACTTTGAACTCAAGGGACTCTGACCGATGAAGACGATGACGCTCGCGGACATTCTTTTCTCCCAGGGCTTCGGCACCCGCTACGATTGCCGGCAGATGGCGCTCTCGGGCGCGGTCTCCGTCGCAGGCGTCGTGAAGGACGACCCCGACGAGCGGCTCGATCCCGAGGGGCTCGTCCTCTCCTGGCGCGGGCGCGACTGGCCCGTGTGCGAGAAGGCGGTGATCGCCATGAACAAGCCCGCCGGGTATGAATGCTCGCTCAAGCCCTCGTCGCACCCCTCGGTGATGGGGCTCCTGCCCGGGCCGCTCAGAAAGCGCGCGGTCCAGCCCGTCGGACGGCTCGACCAGGACACGACGGGGCTGCTCATCCTCACGGACGACGGCGCGCTTCTGCACCGGCTCACGCACCCGAAGAAGCACGTCGACAAGGTCTACGTCGCCGAGCTCCGCCACCCCATGACGGAGGCGGACTGCGCGCGTCTCGAGGCCGGGGTCGTCCTTGACGACGATCCCAGGCCCGTCGCGGCCAAATGCGCGAGGATGATCGGCGAGAAGACGCTCGAGCTCACGATCGCGCAGGGCAAGTACCATCAGGTCAAGCGCATGGTCGCGGCCTGCGGCAATCGCGTCGACGCGCTGAGGCGCATCCGGGTGGGCGCCATTGATCTTCCCGCGGACCTTGCGCCCGGCGAATGGATCTGGCTCTCCGGCCCCGGGGAGATCCTCGGCGGGGGCGCCGCGAAATGACGCCCGGGCGGCTCTCGGGCCTTCGCGTCTACGCCGAGCCGGAGGCGCTGCGCATGCTCTTCTTCGGCTTCAGCTCCGGGCTGCCGCTGCTTCTGGTGATCGGCACGCTCGGCTTCCGGCTGCGCGAGGCCGGAGTCGAGCTCTCCACGATCGGATTCTTCTCCTGGGTCGGGCTCATCTACGGCTTCAAGTGGGTCTGGGCGCCCTTCGTCGACCGCATGCCGGTGCCGGGACTCACGCGCCTGCTCGGACAGCGCCGCGCGTGGCTCCTTGTCGCGCAGGTCGCGATCGCCTTGGGTCTGGCCGGGCTCGCCGCGGTCGATCCGCAGAAAAGCCTCGCGGCCTTCGCGGCGCTCGCGCTCGCCACGGCCTTCGCCTCGGCGACGCAGGACATCGCGCTCGACGCGTATCGCATCGAGTCGGCCGGCGAGGAGCGGCAGGCCGCCTACGCGGCCATGTATCAGACGGGCTACCGCCTCGGGATGATCTGGGCGGGCGCGGGGGCCCTCGCCATTGCGGCCTGGGCCGCGCACGGCGCCTCCGGGTACGATCACGCCGCCTGGTGCGCGAGCTACGGCGTCATGGCCGCATCGGCGGCGGTCGGCGTTGCCGCGACGCTGCTCTCGCCCGAGCCGAAGGCTGCGGAGGCCGCGCCCCTGGGCGGGGCGGATGCGCCGCGGCCGGGGCGCCTTGCGCGCCTGCGCGATGCGATCTGCGCGCCCGTCACGGACTTCTTCGGCCGCTTCGGCTGGGCGGCGCTTCTCGTGCTCGCGCTCATCGCGACCTACCGCATCTCGGACGTCGTGATGGGGGTGATGGCCAATCCCTTCTACCAGGACCTCGGCTTCACGAAGGCTCAGGTGGCCGCGGTGAGCAAGGTCTTCGGCGTCGTCATGACGCTCCTCGGAGCCTTTGCAGGCGGCGCGGCGACGATGCGCTGGGGCGTGCTGCCGGTGCTCCTCGCCGGCGCGGCGCTCTCGAGCCTCACGAACCTGCTCTTCTCGGCGCTCGCCCTTGCGGGGCCGGACATGACGCTCCTCGTCGCTGCGGTGTCCGCGGACAACCTCGCCGCGGGACTCGCGAGCGCGGCGTTCGTCGCCTATCTCTCGGGCCTCACGAGCTCGGGGCATTCGGCGACGCAGTACGCGCTCTTCAGCTCGCTCATGCTGCTTCTGCCCAAGTTCCTCGCCGGGTTCTCAGGCCTCGCGGTCGAGGCGCTCGGCTATCCGGCGTTCTTCGTCGCGACGGCGGCGATCGGACTGCCGGTCATCGCGCTCGTCGCCCTCGTGATGCGACGGGCTCCGGCGAGCGCGCGCCGGAGCTGACGCAAGGCGGTCAAAGCGGCCGTCAGCGGCCGCGGCGGGGCTGTCGGCCCGGATGCGCCTGACGGCGCGGGCCGCCCTGGCGGCCGCCTTCCTCGCGCGGCGTGAAGCCGCGCGTCACGGAGGCGATCTCCGCGACGCTCTCGGCAAGATCCGCCGTTGCCTGCTTCATGTTCTCGAGGGGGCTTTCGAACTCGAGCTCCTCCTTGGTCTCCCGCATGTCGCCGATGAGATCCTCGGGCAGGTGCCGCAGCACGCCGAGCAGCGCGCTGTCAACGAGCTCGCTGCCGGTCTCCCGGAGGGCCGGCCAGCGGTTCATCGCCTCGAGAAAGCCCGCGGCGAAGGGCTCGAGGGCGGCGATGGCCTCCCAGCCCGTGAGCGCGCGGCCGCGCTCGTCCTCGACGTCATAGACGATCGGATCGAGCGGCTCGAGGCGCGAGAGCGTGCGCTCGATCGAGCGATAGCGTCGGTAGACGAGATCCTCGAGGCGCTCCTGATCCGCGGGATCGGGCAGCACCGCGTCCGGGCGGGCCTCCTCGTCGAAGACGCAGGGCATCCAGTCGCTCGGCGCGACCGGTTCGGGCAGCAGGACGAGCGCGGTGAGAAAGCCGTCCATGCGGTCGGCCTCCATCGACTCGAAGGGTTCGGGGATCGAGGCGAGCAGCTCGCCGAGCTCAACGAACTCATCGTCGGAGAGCGGAACGTCGTAGGGATTTGTCATGTCAGATTTCTCCTTGTGTTCAGGCCGCGGGGGCGGCGTCCGCCTCCTGCGTGCGGAAGGCGGCGAGGGCGTCCCGGACGCTTTCGGCCGAGCGGCGGCGCAGCAGGCCGCGCGCGAAGATCTCGCACTCCTCGGCGCTGAGCGTGAGGATGCGCTCCTTCATCTGCGGAATGTGCGCGGGATCCATGGAGAGCGCCGGGCAACCGAGCCCGACGAAGAAGGGGGCCATGTCCGGGCGGCTCGCCATCTCGCCGCACACGGAGATCTCCTTGCCGGCGGCGAGCACGCGGCGAACGGACGAGGCGATGAGGCGCAGCACGGCCGGATGACACTCGTCGCAGTAGCTCGAGACGCTCGCGTTCGTGCGGTCCGCGGCGAGCGTGTACTGCACGAGGTCGTTCGTGCCGAGCGAGAAGAAGTCAAGGATCGGCAGCAGGTCAGGGAGGATGCACACCGCCGCGGGGAGCTCGATCATCCCGCCGAGCGGGATGTCCCGGCGGTGGCGCAGCCCCTCGGCCTCGAGCTGCGCCGCGGCCTCGTCCATGAACTCGCGCACGCGGTGCACGTCGCCCGTGCTCGTCACCATGGGGAGCAGGATGCGGACGCTGCCGGCCGTCGCCGCGCGCATGATCGCCCGGAGCTGCTTGATGAGGAGCTCGGGGTGCGCGAAGCAGAAGCGCAGGGCGCGCAGGCCGAGCGCGGGGTTCGTCTCCTCGGCCGGCTCCGCGCAAAGGAGCGCGGCCGCCTCGCGCGAGAGCATCTTGTCGCCGCCGATGTCCGCCGTGCGGATCGTCGTCACGCGTCCGCGCATGCTGCGGATGACCTTCTGGTAGGCCTCGAGCTGCTCGTCCTCGCCGGGCAGGTCCTCGCGGTTGAGAAAGAGGAACTCCGTGCGGAAGAGCCCCACGCCGTCCGCGCCCGCCTTGCGCACGTCCGCGAGGTCGTCGGGCAGGGCGATGTTGGCGTAGAGCGCCACGGCCTCGCCGTCCGTCGTGACGGCGGCCTCGCCGCGCAGCTTCACGAGGCTGCGCTTTCTCTGCCGGAGCGCCTTCATCGCCCGGGCGGCGGTCTTCTTCTCCTCGTCCGTGGGCGAGAGGCTCACGATGCTCCGGTCGGCGTCGATGAGGATCTCCCGGCCGGTGCCGATGCGCTCGCGCGCGTTCGCCACGCCCACGAGCGTCGGGATGCCGAAGCTCGAGGCAAGGATCGCCGAGTGGCTCGTGACGCTGCCCGTCTCCATGACGATGCCGGCGATGTCGAGGTCGTCGCGCTCGCGCAGCTGCAGCATGTCCGCCGGACCGAGTTGGTCGGCCACGAGGATCACGGGGTACTCGAGCTCGTCGGCCTCGAGGAGGCTCGTCGCGGAGCGGCGCCCCGCGAGCACGCGCTGGATGCGCTGGAAGACGCCGGCGATGTCCTCGAAGCGGTTGCGCAGGTATTCGTCGTTGATCTGCTCGAAGTCGCGCCGGAGCTGCTCGAGGCGCAACGAAACCGCCCATTCGGCGTTGACGAGCTTCTCGCGGATGAGCGCGACCACCTCCGTGATCAGCGTCGGATCCTTGAGGATCATGCGGTAGACGTCGAGGAACGCGGCCGCCTCCGGGGGTGTGTCGTCCTCGAGCGACTCGGCGAGGCGCGAGAGCTGCTTGTCGACCGAGGCTGCGGCCATGCGCAGGCGCTGGGCCTCGCCGCGGACGTCGCCCGGATCGATGGGGAACTGCGGGACCTCAAGGTCGCTCGCCGTGAGCTGCAGACCGAGCCCCCAGGCGACGCCCGGGCAGACGCGCAGGCCCGTGAGGGTCGGGGGCGCCGAGGACGCTTCGGGGACGAGGGACGCCTCAGGCACCCCCGCAGGGGCGTCGCCCGCGGCGGCAGGCTCGGCCTGCGGCGCGGGAATCTTCACTTCTTCAGCCATTTCAGGCCTCCGCGGAAAATCAGTTCTCTTCGCCGAAGCGATCCCTGAAGAGCTCGACGATGCTCTCGACGGCTGCCTTCTCGTCGGGCCCGTCGGCGGTGACGACGAGCTCGGTGCCGCAGGGCAGGGCCATCGTCATGAGGCCGAGAATGGATTTGGCGTCGACGCAGCGCTTCTCGTGCGTGAGCGTGATCGCGCTCTTGAACAGCCCCGCCGTCTTGGCGAGCAGGGCGGAGGGGCGGGCGTGAAGCCCGAGCTTGTTCCGGACGGTGATTCTTTCCTGAAGCATTTCGGACGGTCAGTCGTGGTTGCTCGTGAGCGGGCTCAGGCTCGCGCGGGCGGCCGCCTCGGCGAGGAGCGCGACCTGGGAGGCCGGAGCGTCGGCGGGCGTGTTGAGCGCGGCGACGATGGCCGGAAGATTGGTTCCGCTCACCACGTGCACGCGCGGATCGTCGAGCATCCGCCGGGCGATGTTCCCGGGCGTCGCGCCCGTGAGGTCGGTGAAGATCACGACGCCCGCTGTGCGGGCGAGCAGCTCGTCGACGAGCGAGCGCGCATGCCGCAGGCCCTCCTCGACGTCCACGCCGGCCGGAACGTCATAGGCGAGTATCCGCTCGGCGGAGCGGTCTCCCGTCATGCTGTAGATGTGCTGCGCGCAGGTCTTCAGGGCGGAGGCGAGAGGTGCGTGAGCGATGATGCAGATGCCTGTCAGCACAGTGTCTGACTCCCATCGATAAAATTTTCGTCGAGCGGCTAGTTTAGCATTGACCTCCCGCGCGCCTGCCGCGCGGGTCCGGGCCGCCCCTTGCGAACCCTTCCGAAGAGGACCAGAGAACAATGGCATTGATCGAGTTCAGCTGCGTGGCCACGGGGCCCTTCCTGCTCTTTCGCGAGACCGCCGAGCGGATCTTCAAGGCGATCGGGGAGCCCTTCTTCACTCAGGGGGGCTTCACCGCCGAGGATCTTCCGGAGATCCTCAGAAAGCTCGACGCGGCGGCCGAGGAGGACAGGCGCCGCGAGGCGGAGCTCGAGGCCGAGCGCGAGCGGCGCCTGAGGGAGGGCTCCTATGAGGACGAGATCCGCGCGCTTGAGCAGGAGGCCGAGGAGAAGGAGCGGCGCAAGCACCGCGAGGACTCCGTCCGCCTCTACCAGCGCATCGCGCCGCTGCAGGACATGATCCGCCGCGCCATTCGGCACGACAAGGGGATCATGTGGACCGAGCTCGGCCGCTGATCGGCCGCAGCGCTCTGCGTCAAGCCTTCCAGAAGGCGCGCGTGAAGAGCACGAACACGGTGAAGAGCTCAAGGCGCCCGGCGAGCATGAGGAACGTGAGGATCGCGAGCTGGATCTCGGCGAGCTCCCGGTAGCTTCCCGCCGGGCCGACCGCGCCCAGGCCCGGGCCGAGGTTCGTCACGCTCGCGAACGAGGCCGAGCAGGCCTCGAGAGGCGCGAGTCCGGTGAGCATCAGCACGGCGCCGCCCGCGACGACGGTGAGAATCCAGATGAGCGCGTAGGCGAGCACCGCAAAGGAGATCTTGTTCGAGATCGGCGTCGAGCCGATCGTGATCGGCGTCACGGCATTGGGATAAAGCAGATGCGTGAACTCGCGTCCGGCCTGTCGGAGCAGGATGAGCGCCCGGATCATCTTGAGTCCGCCGCCCGTCGAGCCCGCGCAGGTCGCGAAGCACGAGGAGACCATCATCAGAACGGGGAGCCCGAGCGGCCAGGCTGACCAGTCCGCGTGGGTGTAGCCCGTCGTGGAGGCCGTGCTCGCGACGGCGAAGAACGCCGCGGCGAAGGCTTCGGAAAGGGACGGCGCCGAGCCCGTCGCGAAGAGCGTCGCCGTGCAGAGCGCTGTGAGCGCGGCGAGGAGCCCCGTCCAGGCGATCGTCTCGGGGTCGCGCAGGTATGCGAGCGGATCGCGCCGCCGCCAGGCGACGAAATGCAGCGAAAAGCTCACGCCGCACACGAGCATGAAGAAGGCCGCGACGCAGTCCGCCGGGAGGCTGTCGAAGAACGCGAAGCTCGCGTCGTGCGAGGAGATCCCCGAGAGGCTCACGGTCGTCATCATGTGGAAGATCGCGTCGCGCCAGTGCAGCCCCGCAAGGTGATAGGCGACTGCGCAGGCAAAGGAGATGCTGAAGTAGATCACGTAGAGCGACCGCGCGGTCTGCGCGATGCGCGGCGTGAGGCGCGTCTCCTTGAGAGGGCCGCTTGTCTCGGCTTGCATCACCTGCGCGCCGCCGACGCCAAGGAGCGGCAGGATCGCGACCGACATCACGATGAGGCCCATGCCGCCCAGCCAGGAGAGGAAGCACCGCCAGCCGTTGATCGAGTAGGGAAGCCTGTCGAGGTCCGTGAGCGCGGTGCCGCCCGTCGTCGTGAGGCACGACATCGACTCGAAGTAGAGCCGCGCGAGGCTCTCCTCGGGCATGTGCAGGCTGAGCGGGAGGGCGGCGAAGGCGGCGATGAGCGCCCAGGAGAGCGTGACGAGCAGGAAGCCGTGCCGCGCGGTGAGCTCGCGCCGGAAGGGCAGGAACAAAAGCGTGAGCGCGAGCCCTGCCGCGGCGGTGACGCCCGCGCCGGTGAGAAAGTCCCCGAGGGCGCCGTCGCGCTCGGTCCAGCTGTAGACGGCCGGGACGAGCATCAGGCCCGCGAAGGCGATGAGAACGGGTCCGAGCGCATGAAGCACCGGGAAGAGCAGCCGCCGGAATGTGCTGAGCATCACGCCCCGCCGGATCAGAAGAAGCCCACGTCGACGGAGAAGAACTCCTCGACGGCCTGGATGAGCCTGCGGTTCGGCACGAAGACGATGAGGCGGTCCTCGGGCTCGACGATGAGGTCGAACTGCGCCATGAGGACCTGCGTGCCCTCGCTCTCGCCGCGGATGAGCGCCGCGACGCTGCAGCCCGCGGGCAGCCGCAGCGCGTCGATTCGGCGGCCGACGACGCGCGAGCTTCTGCGCGTGCCGTGCGCGACGAACTCGAGCGCCTCGGCGACGCCGTGGCGCAACGTGTAGGCCGCCGTCACGTCGCCGTGGCGGACGTAGCGGATGAGCTCGTCGAGCGCGGCCTGCGTCTGCGAGACCGTGACGTCGATGCGCGAGCCTTCGATCAGCTCGCCGTAGATCCTGCGGTCGACGAGCGCGATCGTGCGGCGCGCGCCAAGCTTCTTGGCGAGAAGCGCCGAGAGGATGTTGTTCTCGTCGTCGTTCGAGAGCGAGACGTAGAGGTCGCAGCTCTCCACGCCCGCGGCGATGAGCGTGTCCTCGTCGTCAAAGTCCCCCGCGAGCACCATCGCGCGGTCCTCGAGCTCAAGGGCGAGCGCCTTGGCCTGCTTGCGGTCGGACTCGATGATGCGGATCGAACTCGGCGCGGCGCCCGTGAGCATGCCCTCCTCGGTGAGGGCGCGCACGATGCCCGCGCTCATGCTCGGACTGCCGGCGATGATGAGGCTGCGCGTGGCGCTCGCGCGCCGGCGCATCTGCGTCGTCACAAGCCGCGCGTGACGCGTGTCGGCGACGAGGATCACCTCGTCGCCCGCCTCGATGAGCGTGCGCGAGCTGATCGCGAGGCACTGGTTGCGCCGGAAGAGCGCGGCGATCCGCGCGCAGGCGTGAGGGATGTGCGCGTTGAGCTCGCCGATGGGGCCGCCCACCATGGGGCTGCCCTCCTGGGCCTTCACGGCGATGAGGCTCACCTTGCCGTCGGCGAACTCCTGCACCTGAAGCGCCTCGGGGATGTCGATGAGCTTGACGAGATAGCGCGTGAGCGCACGCTCGGGCCAGATCACCGTGGTCGCGCCGAAACCCTCCTCCTTGAGGATTCTCGGGTAGCTGCGCAGCTCCTCGTTTCTCACGCGCGCGATGCGCGTCGGGATGTTGAAGATCCGCGAGGCGAGCAGGCAGATGGCGAGGTTTGTCTCGTCGCTCGGCGTGACGGCGATCAGCATGTCCGTGTCGTTCGCCGAGGCCTCCTCGAGCAGGGCCGGGGAGAGGGCGTCGCCGACGACGCCGCGCAGGTCGAAGCGCGACTGCAGGAGCCGGATGCTCTCCGGATCCCGGTCGATGACGGTGATGTCGTTGGCCTCGGAGACGAGGCTTTCGGCGACCGAGCTGCCGATGCGCCCGGCGCCGATGATGAGGATTCTCATGACGCCGCGCGGCTCCGGGTCACTTGAGCGAGATCACCTTGCTGTCGAGCGTGGAGCCGGTCGGCTCCTCGAGCAGGTCGTTCGGATCCTCGGACTCGATGGGATCGACGATGATGATCTTGTCGTTGCTGGGCTGCGCGGGAGGCGTCGTCGTGACGCTCGTCGAGAGCTCCGAGGGGGGTTCTGCCTGCGTGCGCTGCGCCTCCTTTCTCATGCCGTCGACGTTGAGGCCGAGCGTGCGGATCTTGCGGTAGAGGTGCGTGCGCTCCATGCCGGCGTGGCGCGCGAGCTCGGCCATCGAGTGGCCCATGTGCGTGAGCACCGTTCGGAAGTACGAGCGCTCGAGCTCGAAGAGCACGTCCCTGAAGGGGCGGTTGTAGTCGAGCGTGATGCCATAGCGCGGGATTTCGAAGACCGGAAGGCGTCCCGTGGGGCGGGGGGTCGGACGGCGCTTGAGCGCCTGGGCCCGCTTCTCGGCCTGGGCGCTCTCGGCGAGGGCGCGCTGCTGGGCGAACCAGTGCGCGATGCCGCCCTGGATCGCCGTGAGCAGGCGCTTGAGCGAGATGGGCTTCTCGATGAAGTCGATCGCGCCGTCCTCCATCGCGCGCTTGGCCTGGTCGATCGAGCCGTGGCCGGACATGACGATGACGGGGAAGTTGAGCTTTCGGGCGTACTTCCATTCGCGCAGAAGCGTGAGGCCGTCCATGTCCGGCATCCAGATGTCCAGAAGCACCAGGTCAAAGTTGCGGCTTGACACCTGCTCGGTCGCTTCGGCCGCATTGGCGGCGGTCGAGACGCGATAGCCGGACTCCACGAGGATCTCCGAAAGGATGTTGCGGATGCCAAGCTCGTCGTCGACGATGAGAATTTCTGTCATGTTGCTTCGTTCGGTGCTTTTGCCTGTGTCTGCGGCCGCCCGGCCGGCGCGGTGTCATGACGCCGCGCCCTGTCCGGGGCTAGGTGCTCGAAGAGGATGTCAACCTGGGCGCCGAGGATGATGTTTCCGCTTCGGTCCGTCCGGTTGGAGAGGTGAATCGCGGCGCGGTGCTCGTCAAGAATCTTCTTGATCATCGGCAGGCCGAGGCCCGTGCCGGTCTCCTTTGTCGTGACGTAGGGTTCGAAGGCGCGCTCGAGGATATTTTCGCTGAAACCGACGCCGCTGTCATGCAGGCGCAGGAGCACTGCGCTCATGCCCCGGTCGCTGAGGATCCTGCGGGTCTCGATCACGATCCGGGGCGCGTCGCCCTCGGCGGCGTCGACGCTGTTGGAGACGAGATTATGAAGCACCTGCCGCAGGCGCGCCTCGTCGCCCTCGATGAGCGGAACGTCCTCGCCGAGACGGAGCTCAAGAGGCGTGCCCGCCTCCGAGTAGAGCTGCGCGACGCTGCACAGGAACGCGTTGAGGTCGAGCGGCACGAGCTTCGCCTCGGGGAGCTTCGCGTACTCGCGGAAGTCGTTCACCATCTGCTTGAGCGCGTCGACCTGGGTGGTGATCGTCGTCACGGTCCGGTCGAGCATCTCCGCGTCCTCGACGGAGGCGAGCCTCGGCCCGAGCCGGAAGGAGAGCCGCTCTGCGGCGAGCTGGATGGGCGTGAGGGGGTTCTTGATCTCATGGGCGAGCCTGCGAGCGACCTCGCCCCAGGCGGTCGCGCGCTGCGCCTCGAGGATCTTCGTGACGTCGTCGGCGACGATGACGAGCCCCGGCTCGTTCGTGCCGAGGGGCATGTGCGAGAGCTTGAGAAAGAGCGGCACGGCGCCCGAGGGTCGGTCGAGCTGGAATTCCAGACTCGCCGAGGCGACGTCGGGCGAGAAGCCGAGCGAGAGCCGGGCGCTGCGGATGGCCTCGAATAGCTCGGGCTCGACCTCGTCGAGCCGCGCGTCGCGCCGGCAGGCCGGCTCGCCGAAGATCTGCCGGGCGGCGGCGTTCGCCGTGACGACGCGGCTGGCGCTGTCAAGAACGATCACGCCCGAGGAGATGTTCGCAAGAACCCGCTCGAGGTAGGCGTGGGCCTGCTCGGCCCGCCGGCGCTGCTCGTCGATGACGCTGCGCGACTCCGAGAGGTCCCGGATCATCTGGTTGAAGGACTGCGTGAGCACGCTGATCTCGCTGCCGTCGCCGAACTCGCGGATGGGCTGGAAGTTGCCGTCAGCGACGCGCCGCGTGCCCTGCTCGAGCTGCTGCACGGGCGCGACCGTGCGCCGCGCGAAGTCAAGCGACAGCGCGAACGCGCCGAGCACGCCGAGCAGCATGATCAGAAAGAGCGTGCTCGCGTAGACGCTCTGCAGCGAGGCGCGCGAGAGCACGAGCGTCTGGTAGTCGCGGTAGCCCGCGACGAGGACGGCGGCATTCTTCGCGGTTTCGTCCGCCACGGGCTGGATGACCTGCAGGTAGAGTTGCTGGCGGCGCAGCCTCAGGCCGGACTCCGGAGCGGACGCCGCGGCGCTCTGCGCGTCGCTCAGTATGGGAACGATCACCCGGATGGTGAGCCGCCCCTCGCGCAGGTCCTCGTAGTTCTCGAGGGCGTCGCCGTCGATGACGCTGTAGATGCCTGAGCTCTTGACGGTCTGGATCTGTCCGGAGGTGGGCAGGTCCGGCATGAGCACGTTCACGCGCGAGCCCGCGGCTGCGACGGCCGTGCCGTTCGCGAGGAAGACGAGCGCCTCGAGCCCGGGCTGGCCGTCGACGGCCCGCAGCAGGTCCTGCATGATGAGGGGCGCGGGGGTGTTGGCGAGCCCCGCGGCGATGCGCCGCGCCGTCGCCTCGGTCTCGTGCTGGTGCCGCGTGAGGATGTCGCGCGTGATGGTCACGCCCGAGTCGAGGGCCTTCTCGACGCGCACGTCGAACCATGAGTCGATCGAGCGAGAAATGAAGACCGAGGAGACGACGTAGATGAGCACGCAGGGCAACAGCGCGAGTCCGGCGGCGCTCAGCGCCAGGCGGCTCGTCATGCGCGCGCCGAACTCGCGGCTGCGTAGGCGCTGCCAGAGCCGCAGGCTCATCGCGGCGACGATGGCGAAGAGCATCACCGCGATCACGCGGTTGACGACGAGCAGCGCGGGGAACCAGCGCTCGAAGAGCGACGAGTCCGTGCTCGTTGCGGCGAGGATAAACAGGGAGAGCCCCGCCAGGGCGAGCAGGGCGATGAAGATCCCGCGAAGCCAGGACGGCATGGCGCGTCACTCTCCGGCCGGGGCCCGGAGACTCTCCGGGACGGCCACCGGCTGCCAGTCGCTCTCGATCGTCCAGTCGTCCGAGTCGTGGCTCGTCACCTGCATGGGCTTGGGGAGCTTGCTCGCGTCGAGGTAGAACCGCAATGACGCGGCGACGTCCGAGCGCGAGGCCGCGTCGCTTGCCGCGACGCGCCAGCGCCGGATGTTCTTGATGTAGGGCAGGGCCTCCTCGAGCGAGTCGAAGCCGAGCGAGATGCCGCTGTAGGAGACGGCGTAGCGCCGCGTGAGCGGGTTGAATGAGAGCCGGATGTGGAAGTCGCTCTCAGCGACGTCCTTGTCGAGCCAGTACCAGCGCTTGCGCGAGAGATCGAACTCGTACGTGAAGTAGAGCGCGATGCCCCGGTGCATGGCGTCGATGAGCGGCATCGGGATGTCGAACTCATAGTGCGCTTCGATGAACAGCCCCGGCCGCTCCCCGGGCTCGTCGGCCGTGAGTTCCGCGCCCATGAGCTCGGCCCGGGCCGCGAGGGCCGGGAGGGCGGCCGCGAGGAGCGCCGCGCAGAGCGTCTGCGCGGCGAGCTGTCGAAGCCGGGGTGCGGAGGACATGGGCATGCCGGGGCCGGAAGGTGGGTCAGAGCTTCGCGAGAAGCGCGTAGAAGAAGCCGTCGTGGACCGCGGGCAGGCCGTCGCCGGAAGGCCAGGCGCCGTCCTCCGCCGGGGTCAGGGTCATCATACCTGTGCCGCCCTCGGCGGGCGCGACGAGCTCCGCGTCGGCGTGCCGCGAGAGGAAGGCGCGGATCTGTCCCGAGCCCTCCTCGGGGAAGATCGAGCAGGTGCAGAAGAGCATGCGCCCCCCCTTTCTCAGGCACGGCCAGAGCGCCTCGAGCAGGCGGCGCTGCTCGGCGGCGAGCCGGCGGATGTCATCGGGGCGCCGCGACCAGGGCACGTCGGGCTGGCGCCGGACGATGCCGCTCGCCGTGCAGGGCGCGTCAAGGAGAATGGCGTCGAATGGCTCGCCATCCCACCACTCGGACGTCCTGGCCGCATCGGCGGCGCGCACGTCCGCATGGAGTCCGAGGCGCGCGAGAGTGGCGCCGATGAGCGCGGCGCGCTCCGGGTCGATCTCAAGCGCGGTCACGCGGCAGTCCGTCCGTTCGAGGATGTGGGCGGTCTTGCCGCCCGGGGCGGCGCAGGCGTCGAGCACCCGGTCGCCCGGACGGACGGGCAGGAAGTGCGCCGCGAGCTGCGTGCCCGCGTCCTGCACCGAGACGTCGCCCTCGGCGAAGCCCGGAATGCGGTCGACCGGAAGGGGCTTGCCGAGCATGACCGCCTCGGGGCCGATCCTGCGCGCCTCGACGCCGGCTTCGGCGAGCCGGGCGAGATACGCCTCGAGCGTCGTCCGGCGCACGTTGACACGCAGCGTCATCGGCGCGTGACGCGTCGCGAGCTCGAGGATCCGCTCCCAGCGGTCCGGGTGCGCCTCGCGCACGCGTCGGATCCACCAGGCGGGGGCGTTGAAGCGCACTTCGGGCTCGGTGAAGCACGCCGCGAGAAGGGTCTCCCGCTCGCGCAGGAATCTTCTGAGCACGGCGTTGACGAGACCGGTGAAGCGCGCCGTCCGCCGGCTCTCGCGCGCGGCGCTGACGGCTTCGTTGACGAGCGTGAAGTCGCTGTAGCGCTTTCCGACGGCGAGCGCGAGCGCGACCTCGAGGATGCCGAGAACGGGCGGGGGCGGAGGCGCCGCGAGCAGGCGCCGCGAGAGAGCGCCGCAGAGCGCGCGGTTGCGCACGACGTCGTAGAGGATCGACTGGAGCGCGGCCCGGCCGATCGGATGGAGCCCCTCGGCGACGGCGTCAAGCGCCGGACCGATCGAGGCGCCGTCGAGCATCATGGCGCGCGCCTCGACGGTGAGGTGGATCAGACGCCGCAGGGAGAGCTGGCGGTTCGGATCGGGCGCCTTGGGTTCGGCGAAAGCGGTCTGCGTCATTGGAGCGCCTCCCCGGGACGGATCGAAAGACTCTGGACGGTCGCGGGCGCGGGCATGCGGGGCTTGCCCGCGCGCTGGAGCGTCTCCATGCGCAGCGCGTCCTCGCCGCAGGCGACCGTGAGGGCGCCGTCGACGCCGATCACCGTTCCCGGGGCGGCGCCGGAAGGATTGCCGACGGCCTCGGCGGACCAGACCTTGACGGGGGTGCCGTCGCGCTCGAACTGCAGTCCGGGGAAGGGCGTGAACGCGCGCATGCGGCGGGCGAGGAGCTCCGCGGAGTCGCTCCAGCGGATGCGGCTCTCGTGCTTGAGGAGCTTCTCGGCGTAGAGAACCCCTTCCTCGGGCTGGGGCGTCCAGGAGAGCGCGTCCGGCTTGCGCAGCGCGCGCACAAGGAGGTCCGCCCCCATCAGGGCGAGGCGGTCCGTGAGCGAGGCGTTCGTCTCGTCCGGGCCGATGGGCGTGCGCTCGACGAGCACGGACGGGCCCGTGTCGAGTCCGAGCTCCATCTTCATGAGCGTGACGCCCGTCTCGGCGTCGCCCGCCTCGATCGCGCGCGCGATCGGCGCGGCGCCGCGCCAGCGCGGCAGGAGGCTTGCGTGGATGTTGAGCGCCCGGATGTCTCCGTTCGCTCCGATGCCGCGGGCGCAGTCGAGAACAGGCTGCGGAAGAATGAGTCCGTAGGCGGCGACGACAAGGAGGTCTGCGTCGATCGCGCGAAGGCGCTCATGCATGCGCGCGGCGCCCTCGGGATCGCGCTTGAGGCTCAGCGTGAGCGGCGTCTCGACGGGAATGCCGAGCGATTCGGCGAGGACCTTCACCGGCGAGGGCGTGAGCTTCATGCCGCGGCCGCTCGGGCGGTCGGGCTGGGTCAGCGCGAGGGGGATCTCATGGCCCGCCTCGGCGAGCGCGCGAAGAGCCGTCGCCGCAAAATCCGGCGTGCCGGCAAATATGATTCTCATGTTGGTGAACCTGTCATGGTTTTCGGACTTGACCGGCCATTGTAAATGCCGGGAGGAGCCGGCTGAAGCCGAGGATGACGCGAGGAGGCGGCGTGAGAGGAAAGGAAATTCTTGAATGCGGGGACTTCCGGCTGGCGTATCGCCGCTGGGGCGGCGAGGAGGCGCCGGCCGTCGTGCTGCTGATGGGGCTCGGCCTTCCTTCGGACGCCTGGCCCGCGGGCATCGTCTCTGGGCTCCTCGCCGAAGGGTTCCAGGTGATCGCCCCGGACAACCGGGACTCGGGCGAATCCTCCCGGATGAGCGCGTGGCAGGTTGACCGCAGGGACGTCGGCCGGGCGATCGTGCGGACGCTTCTTGGGCTGCGCGTGACGGGCGAGTACGCGCTCGAGGACATGGCGCTTGACGTCGAGCGCCTTCTTGACGCCCTAGGCATTCGCCGGGCGCATGTCGCAGGGGTCTCCATGGGCGGAATGATCGCCCAGGTCTTTGCAAGCCAGTGCCCGAACCGGGCCGCCACGCTCACGTCGATCTCCTCGGCGAGCGGGAATCCCAGGACGGGGCTCGGGCGTCTGCGAGCGGTCGCGGCCGTCGCGGCGACCGGGGCCTGCGGTACGCCCGAGGAGGTGAGGCGCCACTTCACGCGCATCCTGACGCTGCTTTCCGGATCGAAGTACCGTCCCTCGGCTGAGGAGCTCGAGGAGGCGCTCGCAAGCGCTCCGAGGATCGGATTCGACGCGGCGGCCACGCGCCGCCAGCTGATGGCGATCCTCGCGAGCGGAAACCGCGCGCGCTCGCTCAGGGAGCTGCGCGTGCCGACGCTCGTCATCCACGGCAGGGAGGACCCGCTTCTGCCCTTCGCCGCGGGCGAGGAGACGGCGCGGCTCATTCCCGGCGCGCGGCTCATCGCCGTCGACGGTCTCGGGCATCAGCTGCCGCCCGCGCTCATGGCGCAGTACGCGCAGTGGGTCGCGCGGCACTGCCACGCGCATCCGGCCTGAGCGGTCAGCGGCGCTCGCGCTCCTTCTCCTTTTCCTTCTCGCGCTCCTCGCGGCGGAGCTTACGCAGCTTGTTGCAGGCGCGCTGCTTCTTGAGCATGGAAAGGTGGTCGATGAAGACGACGCCGTCAAGGTGGTCCATCTCGTGCTGGACGCAGACGGCGAGGAGCTCCGTGCAGTCAAGCTCGAAGGTCTCGCCGTTCGCATCCTGGGCGCGCACGCGCACGTGCGCAGGACGCTTGACGTGCTCGTAGAGCCCCTTGAGCGAGAGGCATCCCTCCTCATGATCCTGCAGCTCCTCGCTCGCCTCGATGATCTCGGGGTTGCAGAGAACGAGCAGGCCCGTCTTGTCTTCGGTGACGTCTATGACGACGATGCGCTTGAGAACGCCGACCTGGTTGGCCGCGAGGCCCACGCCGGGCGCCTCGTACATCGTCTCAGCCATGTCGGCGGCGAGACGGCGCAGGTCGTCGTCAAAGACCTCGATGGGCTCGGCCTTCGCGGCGAGGACGGGATTGGGATACTGGATGACGGCAAGCTTTGCCACGGGAGAGCTCCTTCCCGCGCATGCGGGAGGACAGGCGCGCGATTCCGGCCGGCGTTCGGGCGGCAGGATCCGCAGGGGAATTCAACAAGGCTGAAAATTATAAGGTTGCCGAAGACGCCGCTGAAATGAGGGAGTTCGAAGGAATGGCAGAGGAAAACGCGCTTGCGGCGGATGCCGCGGACTGGATCGCGCTTGCGCTCGCGCGAAATCTCGACACGCTCGCCGCCGTGCGGCTTCTGCGCGCATTCGGCTCTCCCGCGGAGACCCTCGGCGCGTCGCTCACGGATCTCGCCCGCGTCGCGGGGATGCCCGCTGCCGAAGGCGTGAGGGCCGCCGCGCGCGGCCTCGAGGAGGCCGATGACGCGCTCGAGTGGCTTCGAGGAACGCCCGGCGCGCGGCTTATCACGCTTGCAGATCCGGATTTTCCGGCGCGCCTTGTCGGGACGGGGCGCGCGCCGCTAGCGCTCTTCGCGCGCGGGGACGCGTCGCTCCTTTCGGACGAGCTCGTCGCCGTGGTCGGCGCCGAGGCGCCGACGGAGGAGGGCGCGCGGGACGCCTTCGAGTTCGCCCGCGCGATCAGCGAGGCGGGCGCGTCGGTGCTCGCCGTCGTCGAGGAGGGAGTCGCAAGCGCCGCGCTCTCGGGGGCGCTCTCCTCCCGGGGCGGCCGTCCGCCGACTGCGCTCCTGGCGACGGGCCTCGCGAAGGCCCCGCGCGGGCGGGCGGAGCTGCAGCGGGCGGTGCTCGACGCCGGAGGGCTCCTGCTTTCGGCCGAAGCGCCGGGAAGCGGGCAGGATGAGGCGAGCCGGCGGCGCAGGGACGGCATCCTCGCGGCCCTGCCCGGGCGGCTGCTTCTCGTCGAGGCCTCCCGCAGGGACCCGGCCGTCGCCGTGGCGCGCGACGCGGCCGGATGCGGCACCGCGGTGGGAGCGATTCCGGGGTCGATCCACGCCCCGCTCGCCCGCGGCGGCAATCTCCTCATCCGCGAGGGCGCGGCGCTCGTCGAGACCGTCGGGGATCTGCTCGCCTGATTGGCGGCTGAGCATGCGGCGAGACCCTCTGCGCAAAGATGACATAATGCGCCTGCCTCCGGGGGGCAGTCTTCGGAGCGCACGCACAAGACACTGAAATCAATTCACCCGGCGGCCGAGCGCACGTCCCGCAGGGAGGAGAAAAGCCATGGCGCAGACCCTGGTCATCGCAGAAAAGCCGTCCGTCGCTGGCGACATCGCCCGCGCTCTCGGCGGCTTCAAGAAAGACGGCGACTTCTGGACGAACGAAGACAAGGGCATGATCATCGGATCGGCCGTCGGCCATCTGCTTGAGATCAAGGCTCCCGAGGAGTACGACGTCAAGCGAGGCCGCTGGTCGTTCGCCAACCTGCCCGTCATCCCTCCCTACTTCGACCTTCAGCCGATCAAGAAGTCCGAGGGCAAGTTCACGAGCCTCGCCAAGAAGATCCGCAGCCGGGCGGTGACGGACCTCATCAACGCATGCGATGCGGGGCGCGAGGGCGAGCTCATCTTCCGCTACATCGTTCAGGCCACGGGGACGAAGAAGCCCATCCGCAGGCTCTGGTTGCAGTCCATGACGAAGGCCTCCATCCAGAAGGCCTTCGAGGCGCTGCGCACGGACGAGGAGATGAAGCCTCTCGAGGCCGCGGCGCGCAGCCGCTCCGAGGCGGACTGGCTTGTCGGCATCAACGGAACGCGCGCGCTCACGGCCTTCAACTCCAAGGACGGCGGGTTCTTCCTTACGACGGTCGGCCGCGTGCAGACGCCGACCCTTGCGATCATCGTCGCCCGCGAGGAGGAGATCAACCACTTCAAGCCCCGCGCCTACTGGGAGGTGCACGCCACCTTCTCGGCGGCCCAGGGCGAGTACGAGGGCGTTCGGATCGATCCGGACTTCTCAAAGCCCAAGGGCGCGCCCGCAGAGCTTCGCGCGGACCGCATCTGGGATGAGGCTGAGGCTGCGGCCATCGCCGAGAAGTGCCGCGGCAAGAAAGGCGTCGTCTCCGAGACGAGCCGCAAGTCGACGTCGCTTTCGCCCGCGCTCTTTGACCTCACGTCCCTGCAGCGCGAGGCGAACGGCCGCTTCGGCTTCCCCGCGAAGATGACGCTCGCGATCGCCCAGCGCCTCTACGAGCGCCACAAGGTTCTCACCTATCCGCGAACCGACGCCCGGGCGCTTCCGGACGACTACGCGCCCACGGTGAAGGAGACGCTCGCCCATCTGCAGAAGATGGAGGCCTACGACGGCTTCGCCGCGAGCGTGCTCACCCAGGGCTGGGTCAATCCGCACGACAAGCGCATCTTCGACAACTCCAAGATCAGCGACCACTTCGCCATCATCCCGACCGGTGAGATCCCCAAGGGTCTCGAGGAGACCGAGGAGAAGATCTACGACCTCGTCGTGCGCCGCTTCATCTCCGTCTTCTATCCCGCGGCCGAGTTCAACGTGACGACCCGCAGGACTCTCGTTGAGGGCGAGGTCTTCCAGACCGAGGGCAAGGTGCTCGTCAAGCCGGGCTGGCTTGAGGTCGCGGGCCGCGCGACGCGCACGCAGAGCGACCTCACCCCCGTCACGCCCGGCGAGACCGTCGCCGTGAGCGAGGTGGAGTCCCGGGGCGACAGGACGCGCCCGCCCGCCCGCTTCACCGATGCGACGCTGCTCTCCGCAATGGAGTCCGCCGGCAAGCGCATCGAGGCCGACGAGCTGCGCGACGCGATGGCCGAAAAGGGCCTCGGCACGCCGGCCACGCGCGCCCAGACGATCGAAGGCCTGATCGAGCAGAAGTACATCCGCCGCGACGAGCGCTCGCTCGTTCCGAACGCCAAGGCCTTCCAGCTCATGCAGCTCGTGCGCGGCCTGAGCATCGACGAGCTCACGCAGCCCCGGCTCACGGCCGAGTGGGAGTACAAACTCGCCCAGATCGAGCGCGGCCAGGGCTCGCGCGAGGATTTCATGAAGGAGATCCGCGGCATGACCGAGACGATGGTCGCGTCCGCGAAGCAGTATGAGGGCGACAGCGTTCCGATCGTCAATCCGATCCACTTCCGCAACCGGTGCCCGGCCTGCGGCGGCGAAATCGTCGAGAACTATCGGCGCTTCGCCTGCACGAATCCGCAGTGCTACTTCTCGCTGCCCAAGCACCCCGCGGGCCGTGCCTTCGAGGCCGACGAGGTCGAGGAGCTTCTCGCCAACCACGAGATCGGACCGCTCTCGGGCTTCGTGAGCCGCAGGGGCTTTCCCTTTGAGAGCGCGCTCAAGCTCGAGCGCGCGGAGGACACGGGCGAGTGGGGCCTGCGCTTCGTCTTCGAGGAGCGTCCCGAGACCGATCCCGAGGAGACCGCGAGCGCCGAGGCCGTGGGGAGCTGCCCGATCTGCCGCGGCCGCGTGCTCGATCTGAGCGAGCAGTACGCCTGCGAGCATGCCGTGGGTGATCCGAGGACGTGCACCTTCCGCGTCGGCAAGACCATCCTGCAGCGTCCGATCTCCCGCGAGGAGATCGCGGTGCTGCTCGCCGAGGGCCGCACGCCGCTCCTTGACGGCTTCATCTCCAAGCGCACGAACCGTCCCTTCAAGGCGTTCCTCGTCTGGGAGCCGAAGAAGAAGAGCGTGGGCTTCGAGTTCGAAAAGCGCGAGAAGGCGGAGAAGGCCGCGAAGAGCGAGGCCTCCGCCGCTGAGGCTCCGGCCGGGGCCGCCGAGGAGGCGCCGAAGAAGCCCGCGCGCAGGACGACGGCCCGCCACAAGCGTGCCGAGAGCGCTGAAGGCTGATCGCCGCGGCTCCGGTTCCCTTGGCCGGACCGGAAAGAAGAATCCCGCGCAGCTTTCTTGAGAAGCGCGGGATTTTTTCGTCTGGAGGCCTCGCCCGTGCGGACGGTCAGGCCTTCGCCGCGGGGCGGGCCGCAGGCTGCGGGAGGGCTGCGAGGGCGGACTTCTCCGGGCCGCTCTTCTTCACGCCGCGGGTGATGAGCACCTGGTCGATCTTGTTGTGGTCGACGTCCATCACCTCGAACGTGTAGCCCGCGCAGACGACCTTGTCGGTGCGCTTGGGGATCTTGCGCAGCATGTACATCATGAATCCTGCGACCGTCTCGTAGGCGGAATCCTCGGGGAGCTCGTCGATGTCGAGGGCGTGCTCGAGGTCGTCGATCGGCGTCGCGCCGTCGACGAGCCAGGTGTCGTCGTCGCGCTGGATGATCTGCGCGTCGTCCTCGTTCGTGACGAGGTCGCCCATCACCGTGGCCATGACGTCGTTGATCGTGATGATGCCGACGACGAGGGCGTACTCGTTGATGATGACGGCGAAGTCCGTGTGCGTGCGCTGGAAGACGTCGAGGACCTCGGAGAGCGTGAGCGAGTCGGGGATGAACTGGACGCCCTGGAGGAGCTCGGAGTCGCGGAAGGAGATCGGCTGCTCCTCGAGCACGCGCCGCAGCAGGTGTTTGGAGTCGACGAAGCCGACGACGTGGTCGAGGTCCTTGTCGCAGACGAGGAACCGGTTGAAGGGCACGGTGGCGATCTTCGCGCGGATGCTCTCGTCGGTCTCGTCGAGCGTGAAGAAGACGACGCTCTCCCGGGCCGTCATCGCCGACGGAACAAGGCGGCTTTCGAGCTCGAAGACGTTCTGGATGACCGTCTCCTCCTCGGGGGCGATGACGCCGGCGGCGGCGCCTGCGCCGACGCTCGCGAGGATGTCCTCGGAGGTGATCGTCTCCTGACGCTTCGTGGGCATGCCGAGCGAGCGGATGCACGCGTCCGAGAGCCGCTCGAGGATGTAGACGAGCGGACGGAGGATCTTGATGATGATGTTCATCGGGCGGACGACGAACATGGCGACCGCTTCGGGGCGGGCGATGGCGAGGCGCTTGGGCAGCAGGTCCGCGAAGATCACGAACAGCATCGTCGCGATGATGAACGAGATGACGAAGGCGAGATGCTCAAGGTCGTGGCCGGGCAGAAGCTTCTCGAAGACCCAGGCGAAGAAGGGCGAGAAGGCCGCGTCGCCGATGACGCCGCCGAGCAGCGCCGTCGCGTTGACCATGATCTGGATGGCTGAGAAGAACTGCCCCGGATGGGACTGCAGGTCAAGCACGAGCGCTGCGCGCCGGTCCCCGTCGTCCGCAAGCGCCTGGAGGCGGGTCTTGGACGCGGAGGCAAGCGAGATTTCGGAGGAGGAGAAGAAGGCGCTGACCAGAATGAGGAACAGCAGCGCGGCGACCTGCGGCATTGAATTCATACGGGAAGGAGATTCCTGGCGAGCGTTCCGAAGTCTCCCCGTCCGCAGGGGCGCGGACGAGGCGGCCCGCTTCGGGAGAGCCGCGCTCCGGCGGGGACTCCGGCGGAGGGAAACGGCGCCGAGTTAGACATAGATCAAGAGATTTTAGCACGAATGCTAAAGTAAGCGTTTGTTTTTTAGAGTTATTTTTAAATCCTTAATGACGCGGGCCCGCGCGTGCCCCGTCCGGCAGCCATAATGGATCGTTCCGCGGGCGCCGCAGGCGCGCGCCTCTCCGCCGTGGAGGCGGGGAGGCCCCCTCCGGTCCGCCGGGATCTTCCGGGGGGCGTGCGCCCCCCGGAGCCGGATGCCCTCAATCAACAGGAAAGTGAAGAAAATGAAGATGAAGCTTCTTGCCGCGGCCGTCGCTCTCGCCGCCTCCGTCGCTGCCGTTCCCGCCCACGCCGGCGCCACGCTCGACAAGGTCAAGGCCCGCGATCAGCTCGTCTGCGGCGTCAATACCTCGGCTCCGGGCTTCTCGAGCGCCGACAGCCAGGGCCGCTGGCAGGGCCTTGACGTCAACACCTGCCGCGCCGTCGCGGCCGCCGTCCTCGGCGACGCCGACAAGGTGAAGTACGTTCCGCTTTCCTCGACGCAGCACATGGCCGCCCTCGCCTCGGGCGAGATCGACATGCTCGCGCGCAACACGACTTGGACGATGACCCGCGACGCAAGCACGGGCAACGTCTTCGTCACGGTCTCCTACTACGACGGCCAGGGCTTCATGGTTCCGGCCTCGCTCGGCGTGAAGAGCGTCCGCGAGCTTGACGGCGCCACGGTCTGCGTGCAGACGGGCACCACGACGGAGAAGACCACCGCGGACTACTTCCACGCGAACAACATGCAGTACAAGACGGTCGTCTTCGACACGACCGAGGCCACGCAGAGCGCCTTCATCTCCGGGCGCTGCGACGTCTACACGACCGACATGTCCGATCTCGCCGGCGTGCGCCTGCTCGCCTCGGATCCCTCCAAGTTCGTCATCCTGCCCGAGACGATCTCCAAGGAGCCCCTCGGCCCGGCGGTCCGCCGCGGCGACTGGGAATGGTTCGAGATCGTCCGCTGGTCGTTCATGGCCTTCCTCGGCGCCGAGGAGCTCGGCGTGACGCAGGCCAACGTCGACGACATGCGCAAGAGCTCGCGCGATCCGAACGTGATGCGCCTCGTCGGATCGGGCGAGGACATGGGCCGCATGCTCGGCCTCGACAAGGACTGGTCCTACCGTATCATTAAGCAGGTCGGCAACTACGGCGAGTCCTGGACGAAATACTTCGGACCGACGACGCCGATCAATCTGCCTCGCGGCATGAACAAGCTCTGGACGGACGGCGGCCTCATGTACGCCATGCCGATCCGCTGAGCGGTGGAATTCCGGCGCGAGCTGGAATTCTGATCGGGAGGCTCCGGGCCGCATTGGTCGCCTGGGGCCTTTTCCTTTTCTTTGAATCCTATGTTTTCCCGAGACAGTTTCAGCATAGTGCCGGGCGACGAAGCCTGGCTCGCGCGCGAGAAGCTCCGCCGTCGGCGCGAGTTCACGCTTCAGGCGGCACTGATCCTCATCCTCGTGGCGGTCGTCGCGGCTCTCGCGGCGAACGTCGAGGCGAATCTCGCGGCCAAGAACATCCGCAGCGGCTTTCATTTCCTCATGAACCGCGCGGGCTTCGAGATCAGCGACCAGCTCGTCGCCTACTCGAGCAACGATCCGCTCTGGAAGGCGTTCCTCACGGGCCTGCTCAACACTCTGCGCGTCTCGGCCTGCTCGATCGTCACGGCGACGGCGCTCGGCGTGATCGTCGGCCTCATGCGGCTCTCGCGAAATGCGATCGTGCGGTTCCTCGGCGCCGCGCACGTGGAGGCCTACCGAAACGTGCCGCTCCTCGTGCTCCTGCTCGCGCTCTATCTCGTCGTGACGGAGCTTCTTCCCGGAGTGCGCGCGGCCTGGCATCTCGGAGACTGGGTGTTCCTCTCGAAGACCGGGCTGCTCTGCGCCGTGCCGAACATGACGGGCGCCTCGGCGATCGCCGCCGTCGGCGCGCTTGCGGCCGGCGCCCTGGCCGCCTGGGTCATCCGGCGGCGCGAGACCGCGCTCGTCGCGAATGGCCTCGGACTCGTCGTCTTTCTCGTCGCCTTCGTCGCGATCTGGGCCGCCTGCGGCGCCGCGGGCGGCTGGAATCATCCCGTCGCAACGCGCTTCTCGATGCGCGGCGGCGCGCAGCTCACGCCCGAGTTCCTCACGCTCTGGGTGGGGCTCACGCTCTACTCCTCGGCGATGATCGCCGAGATCGTCCGAGCGGGCGTGCAGTCCGTGCGGCCCGCCCAGTGGGACGCGGCCTACGCGCTCGGGTTCCGCACCCGCGAGACCGTGAGCTACGTGGTCTTCCCGCAGGCGATGCGGCTCATCATTCCGCCGCTCTCGAGTCAGTTCATGACGCTCACGAAGAACTCCTCGCTCGCCGTCATGGTGGGCTATCCGGATCTCGTCAACGTCGGCACGACCGTGATGAACGTCACCGGTCAGGCGCTTGAGGTGATCTGCCTCATCATGGGCGTCTACCTCACGGTCAACATCATCATCTCCGTCGTCATGAACCGGGTCAACGACCGGATCATGCGCGCGCCGCAATGAAGGAGGCCGGAATGGCGGAAACATTGACAACGGGCACGCCGGGCAGCATCTGGGAGCGCGCGAGGAGAAGCTGCTTCTACTCTCCCGCGGCGAGCGTGGTCTCGGTCGCGCTCGGAGCGCTCATCGTCCTCATCGTCTGGACCGTTCTGCGCTGGGCCGTCTGGGACGCCGTCTGGACGGCCGACATCGAGGCCTGCCGCAGGGCCTCGGGCGCCTGCTGGGGGTTCGTCGCCGAAAAGTGGCGCCTCATCATCTTCGGGCGCTTCCCCTATGAGCTGCAGTGGCGGCCTGCGGTCGCGACCTTAGCGATCGTCGCGATGCTCTGCGTTTCGGGCGTCCCCTCGCTTTGGACGCGCCGGGGCGTGCGGCTTCTCCTCTGGGGGTGGGGCGCGGCCTTCGCGGTCTTCTTCCTGCTGATGACGGGCGGCGTTTTCGGACTCGAGCGCATCGGCACGGACATGTGGGGGGGACTGCCGCTCACGGTGATCCTCACGCTCATCGGCATGACGGCCTCGTCGCCGATCGGCATCCTCCTTGCCATCGGACGCAGGAGCCGGCTGCCCATCGTTTCGGCGCTCTCGACGGGCTACATTGAGCTCGTGCGCGGCGTTCCGCTCATCACGGTCCTCTTCGTGGCGACCTTCGTCTTTCCGCTCCTCATGCCCGAGTGGATGAAGATCGACGCCTTCTGGCGCGTTGCGATCGGCGTGACGTTCTTCCAGGCGGCCTACATGGCCGAGACCGTCAGGGGCGGCCTGCAGACGATTCCGAAGGGGCAGTTCGCCGCCGCGCGCTCGCTTGGCCTCACCGAGCGGCAGGTCTACGCGAGCGTGATCCTGCCGCAGGCGCTCGTCGCGATCATTCCGGCCTTCGTCAACAGCCTGCTCTCGTGCTTCATGGACACCTCGCTCGTGATGGTGGTGTCGATGTACGACCTCACGGGCGGCCTCAAGCTCGCCTTGGGCGATGCGCTCTGGCGGCCGTACTTCATCGAGGGCTATGCGTTCATCGTGCTCGTCTACTTCGTCTCGAGCTTCATCGTCTCGCGCTACAGTCAGTGGCTCGAGGTGAGGCTCAAGGGCAGCAAGGCGAGGCGGACGGTGCAGATCTGAGAGGACCCAAATGAAATTCCATGAGCACATCATCCGGGCGTCTGTTCCGGAGCTCCCCTTCCGGCTCACGCGCGCGGAGCTCGCCGCGGGCATTGCGGAGTTCGCCCGTTGCCCCGACCGGTTCATAGAGGAGGCGAGCGGATCGCGCATCACCCGCCCCGAGGCGCCCGGTGCCGAACCCGGCAGCGTCGTCTTCGGGCGCGAGATCCGCTTCGGCGGCCTCGCCTTCGAGGAGACCGTCGAGCTTCTCGAGGACGGGAGCTGCCGCACGCACATTGACGCGGATGCGGGACGGCCGGCCTCGGACTTCCTGATGCGGATCGAGGAGCCCGAGGACGGGGTATTCTTCGTGCGCTTCGTCTATCACGAGGACCGCGAGCCGCCCGTCCGCGAGAGCGCCCAGGAGCGCCAGATCGCCGAATTGCGCCGCCTTGCCTACGAGAGCAAGGACCGCAGCGTGCTCGAGCGGATTCTCGGGAACATCGCGCAGGCGCACGCCGCAGGCTGAGCGCGGTGGTTCGCGCCGAGGCTCCGAGACGGGCGTCGCGTGGGGAGCGGCCTTCGGGCGATCCTCCGCGGCGCCCTTTTTCTTTCTCTTCCACTGCAGACAGATCCATGACTGAACAGCTTTCCGGGCGCATCGCCGCCCGCATCGCCGGGGAGATCTCCGCCCGTCCCGATCAGGTCGAGGCGGCCGTCCGGCTCCTTGACGAGGGCGCCACCGTGCCCTTCATCGCCCGGTACCGCAAGGAGGTGACGGGCGGACTCACGGACGCGCAGCTGCGCACGCTCGAGGAGCGCCTCGTCTACCTGCGCGAGCTCGAGGACCGCAGGGCAACGGTGCTCGCCGCCATCGAGGCCGCGGGCAAGCTCACCGACGAGCTTCGCGGTCAGATCGAGGCCTGCGAGACGAAGCTCGCGCTTGAGGCGCTCTACGCCCCCTACAGGAGCAAGCGCCGCACGCGCGCGGCCATCGCGCGCGAAGCGGGGCTCGAGCCTCTCGCCGACGCGCTCCTTTCGAACCGCTCGCTCGATCCTCTCGGCGCGGCCGCGCCTTACGTGAATGCTGAGAAGGGCGTCGCCGACGCGCAGGCCGCGCTTGACGGCGCCCGGGACATCCTCGCCGAGCGCTTCGCCGCGGATCCTGCGGTCCGCGAGGATCTGAAGGACTTCATGTCCGCCCGCGCCGACCTCGTCGCCCGGGCGGCCGGGGACGCCGCCTCGGACGCCGAGGCCGCGGCCAAGGCGGAGAAGTTCCGCGACTATCTCGATTACAGGGAGCCCCTTCAGAAGGCTCCGTCGCACCGCGCGCTCGCCATCCTGCGCGGACGGCGCGAGGGCGTGCTCGGCGTGTCGGTCGAGCTTTCGCCCGAAGAGGAGACTGCGAGGCCTCATCCGGCGGAGGCGCGCCTCGCCGCCCGGCTTGGCGTCGAGAGGACGGGGCGGGCCGCGGACGAGTGGCTTCTCGGCGTCTGCCGCTGGGCTTGGCGCGTCAAGCTTCGCCTCTCGATCGAGACGGAGCTCCTCGAGGAGCTCCGCGAGCGCGCCGAGGAGACCGCGATCGGGGTCTTCGGCGAGAACCTGAGGGACCTGCTCCTGGCGGCTCCGGCCGGACGCCACGCCGTCGTGGGGCTCGATCCGGGCCTGCGCACGGGCGTCAAGGCGGCCGTGATCGACGACACGGGGCGCGTCCTCGCGCATGACGTCCTCATGATGCACGGCTCGGGCGCCGCGCGCGAGGGCTCGAAGGCGAAGCTCGCGAGGATGCTCCGCGCGCACCGGGCGGCCTTCATCGCGATCGGCAACGGCACGGCGAGCCGCGAGACCTCCGCGGTCGTCGGCGAGGTCCTGCGCGAGTGCCCCGACATCGAGGCGCTCCGCGTCATCGTGAGCGAAGCGGGTGCCTCGGTCTACTCCGCCTCCGAGCTCGCAAGCGAGGAGCTTCCCGAGCTCGACGTCGTCTACCGCGGCGCGGTCTCGATCGCCCGGCGCCTGCAGGACCCGCTCGCCGAGCTCGTGAAGATCGATCCCAAGGCGATCGGCGTCGGGCAGTACCAGCATGACGTCGACGCCGCCAAGCTCGGGCGCAGGCTCTCGGCCGTCGTCGAGGACTGCGTCAACTTCGTCGGCGTGGACGTCAACACCGCGAGTCCGCAGCTCCTCGAGCACGTCGCCGGGCTCACGCGCCGCGTGGCCCAGGAGATCGTCCGCCGCCGCGAGACGCACGGCGCTTTCCGGGAGCGCTCGGAGCTCTGCGAGGTGCCTTATCTCGGCAACGTCCGGTATCAGCAGTCCGCAGGCTTCCTGCGCATTCCGCAGGGCGCGAACCCCCTGGACAGCACGGGCGTGCACCCCGAGTCCTACTGCGTCGTCGAGCGCATGGTGAGCCGGCTCGGACTGAAGAGCGTCGCCGAGCTCATGGGCAACCTGGGACTCCTCGGGCGCATCCGCGCCCAGGACTACGCTGACGAGCGCTTCGGCGTGCCGACGGTGAAGGACATCATCGCCGAGCTCGGAAAGCCCCGGCGCGACCCGCGCGCGGACTTCACGACGGCGAAGTTCGAGGAGGGCGTCCGGACGATCGAGGACCTGCGCGAGGGCATGAAGCTCGAGGGCGTCGTGAGCAACGTCGCGGACTTCGGCGCCTTCGTCGACGTGGGCGTCCATGTCGACGGACTTGTTCACGTCTCCGCGCTTGCGGACCGCTTCGTGCGTGATCCGCGCGAGGTCGTGCGCGTGGGGCAGGTCGTCCGCGTGACGGTCGTCGAGGTCGACGTGAAGCGGCAGAGAATCGCGCTCTCGATGCGCTCGGACGGGAAAGCCGGCAACGCACGCGGTCCGCGCGCCGGCGGCGCGGACCGCGGCTCGCGCCGCCGCGACGAGCCCGCCGGGACGGCGATGGGAGCTGCCTTCGCCGCGCTCAGGCGCAGCCCCGGCCGCTGAGGGCCGGCCGACGGGATGACGGGCTGACGAAAAGGCCCCGGGAGCCGGGGCTCTCCGGGGCCTTCAATCCGTTGGGATCGGTTCCGATCAGAGGGAGCGGACGATCAGTCGCGCTTCTCCTCGATCCTCGCCTCGTGGGGCTCGCCCGAGCCGCGGCGCTCGCCGAACTCCATGAGGGTGTTGAGGATGATCGCGCCGAAGGTGGCCGTGCCGATGCCGCCGAGCGTGAAGCTGCCGATGTGGATCGTGAAGTCGCCCGCGCCGAGGATCAGCGTGACGGCCGCGACGATCAGGTTGCGGTTGTCGCCGAAGTCGACGTGGTTGACGACCCAGACGCGGGCGCCCGCGACGGCGATCAGGCCGAAGACGACGATCGAGGTGCCGCCGAGGATCGGCTGCGGAATCGTCTGGATGATCGCGCCGAACTTCGGCGAGAAGCCGAGGATGACCGCAAAGACCGCGGCCACGGGGAAGAGCAGCGTCGAGTACACGCGCGTAGCGGCCATGACGCCGATGTTCTCGCCGTAGGTCGTCACGCCCGTGCCGCCGAGGCTCGCGGAGAACATCGTGGCGAGGCCGTCGCCCAGGAAGGCGCGGCCCATGTACGGGTCGAGGTTGCGGCCGGTCATGGCCGTCACGGCCTTGATGTGGCCGAGGTTCTCGCCGACGAGGATGATCACGACGGGAGCGATCAGCGTGATGGCGCTCGTCGAGAACTCGGGCGTCTCGAACTTCGGGATGCCGAACCAGGCGGCCTCGGCGATGCGGCCGAAGTTGATCGGGTCGCCGAGGCCCATGCCGTTCGTGAGGATCGCGTAGATCACGTAGGCGAGGGTGAGGCCGACGAGGATCAGCAGCTTTTGGACGATGCCGCGCGTGCAGACGGCCACGCCGCCCACGCACACGACAGCGAGGAGCGCCATCCAGGCGTCGAAGTCCGTCGGGCCGACGCTGCGCACGGCCGTCGGGGCGAGGTTGAGGCCGATGACTGCGACGACCGCGCCCGTGACGACGGGGGGCATCAGGCGCTCGATCCACCGCACGCCCGTGCTCATCACGATGAGGCCGACCACGCAGTAGATGAGGCCGCACACGAGGATGCCGCCGAGCGCCACCGAAATGTTCGGGTTGGGGCCTGAGCCTGCCGCGTAGCCCGTGGCGGCGATGACGACGCCGATGAAGGCGAACGACGAGCCGAGGTAGCTCGGCACGTGGCCGCCCACGAGCAGGAAGAAGATCAGCGTGCCGAGGCCGCTCATCAGGATCGCAAGGTTCGGATCGAACCCCATGAGGATCGGGGCGAGGACGGTGGAGCCGAACATGGCGACGACGTGCTGCACGCCGAGCGCAAGCGTCTGGCCCATGGGCAGGCGCTCGTCCGGAGCGATGATGCCGGAGCGCTTGAGGCTCCAGGAGGGGAAGTAGCTCATGGAAATTGAACTCTCTTGGGAGGAATGCGGACAAACGGCCTCATTCTACGGCGACCGGTAACAAAAGTTTTCGGGACGCTTGCGCGCGGCGCCGCGGAAGAACGCAGCTTCGCCCGGAACCCGCTGACGGTCCTGCTAAAATGAGCGGATTTTCCGCGCCCCGCAGGGCGCGTCCCACACCCGATTTCCCTCAGTCATGACGAGTCCCAATCCGGCGCTCGTGCGCGACGTTGAAGACCGCCGCACGTTCGCCATCATCTCCCACCCCGACGCGGGCAAGACAACGCTCACCGAGAAGCTCCTTCTCTTCGGCGGCGCCATCCAGATGGCCGGCGCCGTGAAGGGCCGCAAGGCCGCCCGGCACGCCACCTCCGACTGGATGGAGGTCGAGAAGCAGCGCGGCATCTCGGTGACGAGCTCGGTGATGCAGTTCCGCTACCGGGACCACGTCATCAACCTGCTCGACACCCCGGGCCACGAGGACTTCTCCGAGGACACCTACCGCGTGCTCACGGCCGTTGACGCGGCCGTGATGGTGATTGACGCCGCCAAGGGCGTCGAGGCGCAGACGATCAAGCTCCTTGAGGTCTGCCGCATGCGCAACACGCCCATCATCACGTTCATCAACAAGTTTGACCGCGAGGTGCGCGATCCGCTCGACCTGCTCTCGGAGATCGAGCACGTGCTCAAGCTCCAGTGCGTGCCGATCACCTGGCCGATCGGCATGGGCAAGACCTTCCGCGGCGTGTTCTCGCTGCTCAAGAACCACCTGGTGCGCTTCACGCCGGGCGAGGACCGCCTCACGGCGGACCGCGAGCTCATCGAGGGGCTCGACAACCCCGAGCTCGACGCGCTCTTCCCGATGGAGATGCCCTACGTGCGCGAGTCGATCGAGCTCGTGCAGGGCGCGACCGAGCCCTTTGACCTTGCGAAGTTCCTCGCCGCCGAGCAAAGCCCCGTGTTCTTCGGCTCGGGCGTGAACAACTTCGGCGTCGAGGACGTGCTCAACGCGCTCGTCGACTGGGCGCCTCCGCCTCAGCCCCGCGACGCGGGCGCGCGCGAGGTCGAGCCCGCGGAGACGCCGTTCTCCGGGTTCGTCTTCAAGATCCAGGCGAACATGGATCCGCGCCACCGCGACCGCATCGCGTTCTTCCGCGTCTGCTCGGGCCGCTACCAGCCCGGCATGAAGGTGCTCCACGTCCGCGAGGGCCGCGAGATGAAGATCCCCAACGCGCTCACGTTCATGGCGCAGGACCGCGTCATCATGACGGACGCGGTCGCGGGGGACATCATCGGTATCTACAACCACGGACAGCTCCACATCGGCGACACGCTCACCTCGGGCGAGCAGCTTCAGTTCACCGGCATTCCGAACTTTGCGCCGGAGCTCTTCCGCGCCGCGCGCAGCAAGGACCCCTTCAAGGCCAAGCAGCTTCAGAAGGGCCTGCAGGAGCTCGGCGAGGAGGGCGCGATCCAGGTCTTCACGGGCGAGTTCGGCAACATCATGCTCGGCGCCGTCGGCCAGCTGCAGTTCGAGATCGTCGCGCAGCGCCTCGCCGACGAGTACAAGGTCGACGCGATCTACGAGTCGACGGACGTGTCCACCGCGCGCTGGCTCTCGTTCCCGGACGAGAAGACGAAGCGCGAGTTCGAGGCCGAGCAGGGCGCGCGCCTTGCGACTGACGTCAACGGCAACGAGGTGTACCTCGCCACGTCGATCTACAACCTCGAGACGACGATGAAGCACTGGCCGCAGGTCACCTTCCACACGACCCGCGAGATGAATCAGGTCTTCTGACCTTCTGAGTCTGGCTTCACCGCCTTCGGAAAAGCGAAGAGCCCGGCCGCAAGGCCGGGCTCTTCGCTTCTTGCAGGAGCGCGCGGCGCGTCAGCCGGCGAGCCCCCTGCGGTAGGCGGCGAGAGCATCGGGGTGGCACGAGAGCACGCGCTCAAGATGTCCGCGCAGGTGGCAGATGGCGAGGCCGTAGTTCGTCATGGGAACGCCCTGCTGGCGGGCGCGGCGCAGGCGCATGAGCATGTGGCGGCGCGTCACGACGCATCCGCCGCACTGGATGAGCACGGCGTAGGGCGTGAGGTCGTCGGGGAAGTCCTTGCCGACGGCGACGTCGATCTGAAGGTTGAGCCCGGTGCGCTCGCGCAGCCAGCGGGGGATCTTCAGGCGGCCGATGTCGTCCTTCTGTGGATGGTGGCTGCAGGTCTCGCAGATGAGCACGCGGTCGCCGTCGCGCAGGTGCGCGAGCGCCGCCGCGCCTTCGGCGAGCGCGACGAGGTCGCTCTTGGAGTAGGCCATCTGGATTGAGAAGGTCGTGAGCGGAATGCTCTCGGGCGTCTGGCGCGCGACGTCGTCGATCGCCTGGGAGTCCGTCATGATGAAGGCCGGGGGCTCGCGGAGGTCCGCGATCGCTTCGGCGACGCGGTCCTGCTGGATCACGTAGGCCTTGGCGTGCGCGTCGAGCAGCTCGCGGATCGCCTGCACCTGCGGAAGGATGAGGCGGCCCTTCGGGGCGCCCGAATCGATCGGCGTCACGAGGATGATCGAGTCGCCCGCATGGGCGAGGTCGCCCGCAAGCGGACGGTCGGGCTCGGTGTCCTCCTCGACGAGGCGGATGATGGCGGTGCGCAGGTCGTCGATGCCGCGGCGCGAGACGGCGTCCGTGACGACGACCGGGAGGCCGAGCGAACGGGCCTGCTCGAGCGCCTTCGCGTCGGGCGCGTCGTCGCCCGCCTTGTTGAGCACGAGGATGGCCGCGGTGCCGAGGCGCTTCGCGGTCGCGGCGAGCTCGAGGTCGTCGGGCTCGAGCCCGGCGGCAGAGGCGACGAGCAGGGCGACGTCCGTCCATTCGAGAACGGTCTTCGAGCGCGCGACGCGCGCGGCGCCGAGCTCGCCCGCGTCGTCGTCCACGCCGGCGGTGTCGATGAAGACCACCGGACCGATCGGCGCGAGCTCGCAGGACTTCTCCACGGGGTCCGTGGTGGTGCCCGGAACATCCGAGACGATGGATATGCTCTGATTGGTGAGCGCGTTGGCGAGCGAGCTCTTGCCGGCGTTGCGCCGGCCGAAGAGGCCGATGTGGATTCTGAGTCCCTTGGGCGTGTCAAGCATGTTTTCCTCCGAGGATCACACCGATTGACGGGTTGCGTGCGTCTTGTAGTCGTTGGAAATGAAAAAGGCCGGATGATGATATCCGGCCTTTCGGGGGTCGGGACCGGCCCGCCGGTCCCGGAGAGGAGCCGCCCACGAAGGGACGGCAGGTCTCTTACTTCTCGATGTTCGTGCGGACCACGTCGCGCTCGAACCAGAGCGGGGCGTGATGCTCGGCGGCTTCCACCGAGATCGTGCCCGGGCCGAGGCGCCAGATGCCCTTGAAGTGGGACATCGAGAGCAGCGCGAGCGGGATGTGGGCGCAGACGACGAGGATCGAGATGATGATCGAGCCCCAGACGTGGAAGTAGAACGTCAGGAAGTAGACGAGCTTGCCGGTGACCGGAGCGCCGATCCACAGCAGCCAGCCCGTGACGATCAGAGCCGCGATCATGCCCATGAAGAGCAGGTACGACATCTTCTGGCCGCCGTTGTAGCGGCCCTGCGGCGGAACCGTCTCCGGCCCGAGGGGGATGCCGAAGAAGCGGCGGGGATAGTTGCCGAAGTTGAGGAACCAGCGCAGCGTGTTGCTGTCCCACTCGAGGCAGGCGCGCATGATGAGCGCGAAGCGGTCCGGAGCGAGGACGATGAAGCCGAGAAGGTTGAACGTGAAGATCGCGCCCAGGATCAGGTGGGCGAGCATCGTGGCTTCGGCGGCTTCGTCGGAGGGGTTGCAGAAGTACACGTACATGCCCGTGAAGAGCAGGGCGAACCACGTGATGGCGTTGACCGAGTGGAAGACCTTGTCCGGCGCATGGAAGCGCAGGATGCGGTCGTTCGGAGCGGCGGCGGAGATATTAGACATGAGCGGCCTCCGTCATGGCGAGCATGGAACGGGAGTAGTAGTGCGTGTGGAGCAGTTCGTGCATCGTGTGGTCGACGGGCTTGGCGTTCATGTCCTTGTAGACGGACATGACGACCTTGTTCTGGTGGGAGCACGTGAGACCCATCGCCTGGCAGAGCTTGTCGTCCTTGTAAAGGCCGGCCTGGCGGGCGAGGATGATCGAATTGCGGCGGGCGACCATGTCGCCGATGGCCCAGCCGCACACGACGGCCGCGCCGAGGCACAGGCCGCTGACTTTCAGGAAGCCGCGGCGGCCGAGGATCAGGGCTGCGGGGCGTTCCGCGTAGGAATAGTTTTCAGACAGCATTTCTTTCTTGAACCTCAGTCAGGATTAGACGCGCATGGGAAGCGGAGCCGTGGGGTTGAGCCAGGCCGTGCCGGTCGACTGGATCGGCTGGCCGCCGCCGTTGACGCAGCCGCCCGGGCAGTTCATCACCTCGATGAAGTGGTAGCGGTTCTTGTCGACGCGGACGCGGTGCAGGACCTCCTTCAGACCCTGGTTGGAGCCGTTGACGACGCAGACGCGGACCTCGAAGACCTTTCCGCCGAGCGCCTTGACGGGCACGGGGATCGTGGCCTCGACGATGGCGTTGTTGCTGCCGCGGACGATCTCGATGTCAGCCTTGTCGAGCTCCTTGCCGGAGAGGGCGAAGTAGGCCGTGCGCAACGCAGCCTCCATCACGCCGCCCGAGCAGCCGAAGATCGTGCCGGCGCCGGTGTAGACCTCGAGCGGGCCGCGCTCGCGCGTCTTGGGCATCGTCAGGGGATTGACGCCCTTGCGGCGGAAGAGCTCGGCGAGATCGCGGGCCGTGAGGGACGCGTCGATGTCCTGGAAGGACGGCGTGTCGGCGGGGATCTCCTTGTTCTCGATGAGCCAGCGCCAGGCGGTGTTGAACTCGGGGCGGGAGGCCTCGAAGATCTTGGCCGTGCAGGGCGTGACGGAGACGAAGAAGATCTTGCGCGGATCGCACTTGAGGATGTTCTTCGCAGCCCACGTCTTGGCGAGCGTGCCGCCCATCTGCAGGGGGGACTTGGCCGTGGACAGGTGCGGGAGCATGTCGGCGGCGTACGTCTCGGCGTACTTGATCCAGCCCGGGCAGCAGGAGGTGAAGTGCGGGAACGGGTGCTTGCCCTGCTCGTCGACTTCCGGACCGCGCTCGCCGAGGACCCAGTACTGGACCTTCTTCACGAACTCCGTGCCTTCCTCGATGATCGTCTGGTCAGCCGTGGAGTTGCAGTCGTAGGTGACGAAGCCGACGGCCTCGAGGGCGTTGACGAGCTGCTCGGTGGAGAGCTCGCCGGGCTTGCCGCCGAACTCCTCGCAGATCGAGACGCGAACCGCGGGGGACGGATGGGCGACGACGATGTGGGTCTTGGCGTCGAGGACGCGCTCGACCTTGTCGACGAAGCTCATCTGCTCGATGGCGTTGAACGGGCAGGCGACGAGGCACTGGCCGCAGTAGAGGCATGCGTCGTCAACGATCTCGTGCTTGGCGCCGATGCCGCCCTTGATGGCGTCGGTCGGGCAGAACTTGCGGCAGGTGTCGCACCCGACGCAGTGATCCTTGTTGATGCGGATGATGCCGCGAAGCTCACCCTTGCGGAGGTTGCCCTGGTAGTGGGGGCCGTTCTGGCCGTAGGCGTTGTCGCCGGGCAGGAACGTACGAACCGTGGTCGTCATGGATACTTTCTCCCGGAACGAGAGGACGACGGAACGCCGGAATCCCTCCTCAGAGGGGCCTCGGCGCCGATTGCGTCTCCCTTTCCGATGTGCTCACCGATGCGCGAGAGGCGCGAAGAAAGACGCGCCAGGGTCTCAGGCCACCCGGTGATGGTTTTATTTTGAGCGGAGGCAAGTCCTCGGACACAGTCCGGCCGGGGAGGCCTTCGCGAACGCCTGCATTCTATCGGCGGAGTGTCGCAGGGATAAGTCCGGTCGTACTTATTAGGGGGTAGTTTTAAGTAAGCACTCCGAACTGTTTTCATTTGTTTCTGCGGGCTCCTTAATTCAGATCAAATGGATGGCGCCGCGCTTTGCGCTCTAGGTGTAAATGAGAAGGATTCTTGATTCTATGAAGATGAATTCTCGAGAAAAACAGTCGGGAATTATTCAGGTATGAACCCTCTCGCCGAGATGCAAAAAGGGGGAGCCGCCCGGCCGGGCGGCTCCCCCTAGGTCGAAAGGACTAGCTGTGAGTAAGAGGAATTACATGTCCGCTTCCTTGAGCGGAGCGCGCAGCTCCGCGCGGACGTGGTCCATGCCCGCGTAGAAGGCCTTCATCATGACGAGGCCGAGGAACTTGCCGGCGTCCGTGACGACGATCTTGTCCGGATCCGAGGGGTCGTCCTTGACGGCGCCCGAGATGCGCAGGGCGAGCATCTCCTTCATGAGGTAGCGGTCGACGTCGACGCCGTGGACCTCGCGGAAGTACTTGCGCGAGAGCCGGTGGGCGAAGAGGCCGAGGAGCAGCCGGTACTGCATGACCGCGTGCTTGTCGAAGTGGCGGCGACGCTCGACGCCGGTGTTGCCCTGGGCGATGCGCTCGGCGTAGCGGCGCAGGCTGAAGGTGTTCACGTAGAGGCTGTCGCCGAGGAAGCTGAACGCGCCCGAGCCCACGCCGAGATATTCGTCATGGTCGACGACGTACTCGTCGAAGCCCTCGTTGTTCGTCTGGCCGAACGTCCAGGACGTGAGCTGGCGATAGCGGCTGCCGAGCGTGTCGAGGATGCAGCGGTACTGGTCGGCGAGCTCGATGCCCGTCGCGGCGATCGTCGCGCGCACGCTCGAGCGCGTCTGCGAGGTCACCATGAGGGGGTAGGTCGTCGTCTGGCGGGGGTTGAGCTGCGCGACCTTGTCCATGTCGTCGTGCAGGACGTCGAGGGACTGGCCCCGGAAGCCGAACATCATGTCGATGTTGATGATCGGGAAGAGCTCCTGCGCGTACTGCAGGCGCTCGAAGATCTGCTCGCCCGAGCCGAACTTCTCGTAGCGGTCCGAGAGCTTGAGGATGTCGTCGTTGAAGCTCTGCACGCCGATCGACATGCGGTCGACGAGTCCGCGCAGGTTCCTGAACTGCGGCGTCGTGATTACCTGCGGATCCGTCTCGCAGGAGATCTCCTTCATGGAGGGGAAGAGCTTCTTGGCGAGCTCGAGCGTCTCGATGAGCTCGTCCTCGAGGATCGTCGTCGTGCCGCCGCCCACGTACATGGCCGTGAAGTCATAGCCGAGCGCGCGGACGTACTCCATCTCCTTCCTGAGGTTCTTGAAGTATTCGCGGGCCTTCCACTCCTTGAAGAGGAACCGGTGGAACGTGCAGTAGGTGCAGAGCGTGTGGCAGAAGGGTACATGCGCGTAGAGCATGTACTTGTGGCCCTCCTGGGGCGGCGGCGGATTCTTCAGGATGACCGGGTCGCAGTGAAGGTAGCGCGTGGTGTAGTAGTTCATCACGCGGTCGGTGAGGCCGATCATCCAGTCGGGCAGGAGCTTGCGCGGCTGCGGGACGTAGTGCGAGGTGTTCGTCATGTCCGGGCGTTCGGGAAATGATTCTGAAGCAGCCGATTGTATTCGCATCGACCGGCTGCAGGCTGAAGAGCCCTGAGGGAAGCGCCCGGATTCCCGGCGAAAAGGCCGCCGCCGCAACGGGGCGGCGGCCTTCGGAAGGCGGGCTTGCGCGGGATCAGCCGTGCGTCGCGTAGACGCGGGCAATGTCCTCGGCGAACTTCTTGCCGAGCGGGCCGCGCTTGAGCTTGAGGGTCGGCGTTATGAGCCCGTTCTCGATCGTCCAGACTTCGGTCGTGAGGATCGCCGCGCGCGGCAGGGCGTAGTTCGGGAAGTCCGCGGCGGCGGTCTTGGCGCGGCGCAGCGCGGCGGTCCGGGCGGCGGCGGCCGAGAGGCTCGCGGGGTCCTTCGGGTCGAGCTTGAGCGACTCGGCGAAGGCGGTCCATTCGTTGGGATTGACGACCGCGATCAGCGTGAGGTAGGGGCGGTTCTCGCCCACGATCCAGCACTGATCGAAGAGCGGATCGGTCTCGATCGCCGACTCAAGGTCCGCGGGCGGGATCTTCTCGCCCGTCGACGTGACGATGATCTCCTTGATGCGGCCGCGGATCTGGAGCATGCCCTGGGCGGTGAATCCGCCCACGTCGCCCGTGCGGAGCCACCCGTCCTTCGTGAACGCCGCCGCGGTGTCCTCGGGGCGGTGCCAGTAGCCCTTCATGATGGAGGGGCCGCGGATCTGGATTTCGCTGCTTTCGCCCAGGCGCACCTCGACGTTGCTGAAGGGCTTGCCGACGGTGTCGGGCTGGTTGAGCTCGACGCAGTTGCCCGCGATGATTGGGCTCGCCTCGGTCATGCCGTAGCCCTGGATGATGGGAAGGCCCAGGCCGCAGAACGCGCGGGCGACCTTGTGGTTGAGCGCCGCTCCGCCGGAGATGGCGATGCGCAGGCGGCCGCCGAACTGCGAGAGGAGCGTGTCGGCCATGCGGCGCAGGAGCGTCGCGCGGATGACGCCGTCGAGCCAGGCGCGGGAGGACTTCTCCATTGGCATGCCGTTGCGGCGGCAGAAGTCGCGCCAGCCGACCTCGACGGCCCAGTCGAAGAGCTTTCTCGCGACGGGCCGGGACTTGCGCAGCTTGTCCTGCACGCGCGCGTAGATGCGCTCGTAGACGCGCGGCACGGAGATGATGACGGTCGGACGGATCGTCTTGAGGTCCTCGGCGAGGAGCAGCACGGAGCGGTTGTAGGCGATCGCGCAGCCCGTGGCGAGCGCGAGGTAGTACCCGGCCGTGCGCTCGAAGGTGTGCGAGAGCGGCAGGAACGAGAGGAAGACGTCCCCCTCGCGCGGCGAGACGCAGTCGAGCGTCGCCTTGACGTTGCTCACGACGTTCCGGTGCGTGAGCATCACGCCCTTGGGACGGCCCGTCGTGCCGGAGGTGTAGACGATGCCGGCGAGGTCGTCCTCGAGGGGGCCGGGAGGCAGCTCCTCGGCCCAGGCCTTCCCGGCCTCGAGGAAGGAGCTGCGGCTCCTCACGTGGAAGACGCCGTCCTCATGGTCCTCGGTCTCGCCCGGATCGGTGATGAGCACCGTGCGCAGGTCGGGCATCTGGACGCCCGTCGCGCGGATCTGCTTCCAGCGCGAGAGCTTGTTCGTGACGAGGGCGCAGGCCTGGCTGTCAATGGTGATGAATGCGCTCGCGCCCGGCGTGTCGATGGCGTGAAGCGGCACCGGAACGAGGCCGTTCGCAAGAGCGGCCTGATCCGCGCATGCGTGGTCGCGTCCGTTGGGCATGAGGATCGCGACGCGGTCGCCGGGGCGCAGCCCCATCGCCGCGAAGGCGCGGCGCCACTCGAGAACGTGCTCGCCGAGCTCGCGGTAGGTCCAGCTCTCCCAGGTGTTCGAGGAGCGGTCGAACTGGCGCAGAGCCTCCTTGTCGCCCCAGGCGCTGACGCTGTGTTCGAGCAGTTCGGGCAGCGTGGTCAGCCCGTCAAGTTCATTGGATCGGCCCATTTTCTTGAAATCCTTCTTCTTATTGGGTTCCGTTCGGGACTGCGGCGCTCGCAGGGTGCGCCGCGCACAATTCCGGAAAAATAAAGCTAGCTCACGGGGCGGCCGGATGACGATCGGGTGTTTCGGTAGTTACCCTATCTTTTTTTCGACGATGCGCTATGATTGGTTCCACAAAACGAAACCACGCGTTCCAAGCCGCGTGAACAGGAATGCTCTTTGCAGGAGATAAGTCATGAGCAAGGTTTCCTCCGTTCTCGAACTGATCGGCAACACCCCGGCGGTGCGCCTCTCGCGTCTCTTCCCCGATCACGAGGTCTGGCTCAAGCTTGAGCGCGCCAATCCGGGCGGATCCGTCAAAGACCGCATCGCGCTTCAGATGATCCTTGACGCGCAGGCGAGGGGCGACCTCAAGACGGGCGGCACGATCATCGAGCCCACCTCGGGCAACACGGGCGTGGGCCTTGCGATGGTGAGCGCGGTTCTCGGCTATCGCATGATCCTCGTCATGCCCGAGTCGATGAGCGTCGAGCGCCGCCTGCTCGCCCAGGCCTACGGCGCCGAGCTCGTGCTCACGCCGGGTCCGCAGGGCATGAAGGGCGCCGTTGACCGCGCCCTCGAGCTCCAGAAGGACATTCCGGGCTCCTGGGTCGCCGGGCAGTTCGAGAATCCGAGCAACCCCAAGGCGCACGAGCTGCGCACGGGGCCGGAGATCGTCGCGGACTTCCCCGAGGGGCTTGACGTCTTCGTCTCCGCGTTCGGCACGGGCGGCAACGTCTCGGGCATCTCCCGCGTCCTCAAGAAGGCCTGGCCGACGGTGAAGACCTATGCGGTCGAGCCCAAGTCGAGCCCGCTGCTCACCGAAGGCCGCGCGGGTCCGCACCGCATCCAGGGCATCGGCGCGAACTTCGTGCCGAAGAACCTCGACCGCAATGCGATCGATCAGTTCCTCGACATCGCCGATGACGACGCCTTCGAGTACGCCCAGCAGGCGGCTCGCAAGAAAGGCATCCTCGTGGGCATCTCGACGGGCGCCGCGCTCGCCGCCGTCGCCTCGCTCCTGCCGACGCTTCCCGTCGGCGCCCGCGTGCTCGCCCTCAACTTCGACACGGGCGAGCGCTACCTCTCCGTCAAGGGCTTCGTGAAGGAGGCCTGACCGGATCGGGTCCGCATGGATCCGGGCTTGCGCCCGGACTGACGACGAAGGCCGCGCGGCTCTGGAGGCCGGCGCGGCCTTCGTCATTTCTGCCAGGAGGCGCGGAGCGTCAGGCCTTCGCGGCCTCCTCCTTGGCGGAGAGCTCCTCCCAGCGGGCGTAGCCCGCGGCGATCTCCCGCTCGAGCTCCTCGAGGCGGGTCTTGTCCGCCTTGAGCTCGTCGACGGACCGGGCGTGATAGTCGCCCGCGCTCATGTGGCCGATGAGGTCGGACTGCTCGCCTTCGAGCCGCTCCAAGGTCTCGGGGAGCTGCTCGAGCTCGCGCGCCTCGCGCCAGGAGAGCTTCACCTTCTGCGGCGCCTGGCTCCGCGGCTTCGCCTTCTTCTCCTCCGCGCGGACGGGCTCGGCCTTGCGCTCCTCGGCGGCCTGCGGGCGCTGCGCGAACCACTCCGCGTAGCCGCCCACGTATTCGCGCCAGCGGCCGTCGCCGTCCGGGGCGAGAACCTCCGTCACGACGTTGTCGAGGAACCGGCGGTCATGGCTCACGAGGATGATCGTGCCCGGATAGGCCGCAAGCGTCTGCTCGAGAAGCTCGAGCGAATCGATGTCAAGGTCGTTCGTGGGCTCGTCGAGCACGAGCAGGTTCGCGGGAAGCGCGAAGAGCCTCGCGAGAAGAAGCCGGTTGCGCTCGCCGCCCGAGAGCGAGCCGACGGGAACGTTCGCGCGGCGCGGCGGGAAGAGGAAGTCTCCGAGATAGGCGATGACATGCTTGCGCTCGCCGCCGATCTCCACCCAGTCCGAGCCCGGGGCGATCGTTTCGGCAACGGTCTTCTCGAGGTCGAGCTGCTCGCGCAGCTGGTCGAAGTAGGCGATGCGCAGGTTCGTGCCGAGCTTCACCTTGCCCGCGTCGGGGGCGATCTTCCCAAGGAGCAGCTTGATGAGCGTGCTCTTGCCCGCGCCGTTGCGGCCGATGAGTCCGAGCCGGTCGCCGCGCATGAGCGTGAAGTCGAGGTCCTTCACGACCGTCCGGTCGCCGAAGCGCTTCGTGAGGCCGGTCGTCTCGGCGACGATCTTGCCGCTTCTCTCGCCCGCGTCGATCGCGAGGCGGATCGAGCCCATCTGCTCGCGCCTCGCGGCGCGCTCGCGGCGCAGCGCCTCGAGGCGGCGCACGCGCCCCTCATTGCGCGTCCGGCGGGCCTCGATGCCCTTGCGGATCCAGACCTCCTCCTGCGCCCAGAATTTGTCAAAGCGTCTGCGCTCGAGCGCCTCGGCGGCGAGCTCCTCCTCCTTGCGCGCTTCGTAGGCGGAGAAGTTCCCCGGGTAGGAGCGCAGCGCGCCGCGGTCGAGCTCGACGATGCGCGTGGCGACGTTGTCGAGGAAGGCGCGGTCGTGGGTGATCACGACGAGCGAGCGCTGGTTCCTGAGCTCGTCCCGGCAGGCGGCCTCAAGGAGCGCGATCGCCGTCATGTCGAGGTGGTTCGTCGGCTCGTCGAGGAGCATGAGCTGCGGGGCGAGCGTGAAGGCGAGCGCAAGGGCCGCGCGCTTCCTTTCGCCGCCCGAGGCGAGCTTGGGGTCGCCGTCGGGATCGAGCTCGAAGCGCGAGAGGTTCTCCTCGAGCTTGGCGTAGAGGCGCCACTTCTCCTTCTCGTCGGCCGTCTCGTCGAGGCGTCCGCGCAGGATGAGGCTCTCTCTGAAGGTCGCCGCCTCGGGCAGGATCGGCTCCTGCTCGACGTAGTGGGTCCTGAGGCCGTCCTGTCGCTGGAGCTGCCCGTCGTCGAGCATCTGGCGTCCGGCGAGAACGGAGAGAAGCGAGCTCTTGCCCGTTCCGTTGCGGCCGATGAGGCCGACGCGCTCGCCGGGCTCGATCGAGAGGGCGGCTTCGTCAAGCAGGGGCAGGTCGCCGTAGGCGAGGTGGGCGTCGGAGAGTGTGATGAGTGCCATGGAGAGGGGTTCGGGAATTCGGAGAGTCGGGGGCGGCGGGGATCAGTGCGGCAGGGCGCCGCCGCCGATCGCGGGAAGCATCGGCGTCGGAGCGGGGCCCTCGCCGGGATCGGCGGCGACGACGCTCGGAATGGCGGGCTCGGCTGAGAGAGCGGCGTCGGTGGGCTGCGCGGCCGCTTCGTCCGCGAGGGGGCCTGCGGTGGCGGGCTCGATCACGACGGGCGAGTCCGAGGCGGCGCTCGCGGGCTCGATGGCGACAAGCGCGCCGTCGCGGATGAGAATGGTCTGCGGGGCGCGCTCGACCTGCGCGCCTGCGGCGCGGTCGAGCCGCAGCGAACCGGTTTCGCCCGCAAGAGTGATCACGGGCTCGAGCCTGGACCAGCGCGAGGCGATCTCAAGCGCGTCCGCGCCGAGGGCGAAGAGGCGCTTGGCCGAGGGCGAGTAGGGCATCTCCGTGTCGAAGCGCGCCTCGAACGAGGTCGCGTCGTAGCGCACGAGGAGCGGACAGTCCGCAAGAACGACCCGATTGAGATCGTAGGCGAGCGTCGCGGCCGTGGAGCTCGTCTGCGGATCGCCCGGATTCGTCTCCGAGGTCCCCCAGACGCGGGTCCGCAGGGGCAGGCGGCTGCGCACGAGGCTTGTCTGCTGCGCGGAGAGCGCGAGGAGCGCAGCCTTGTAGGGGGGCTCGGCGGAGACGATCATTGCGCGGCGCTCGCTCGCGACGGTGCGGGCGATGCGCTTCTTCGCCTCGTCCGACGTCGCGGCGGCGAGGAGCTTGCGCTCGCGCTCGCGAAGCGCCGCCGTGTCCTCGTCCGAGAGCGAGGGCTCGAATCGGGCCTGGACGTCCGCGTACGTGTCGGGCGTGACGGAGATGACGTCATAGGCGACGCCCGCCTGCGTGAGGGCGTGCTCGTAGGCATGCCGCAGGCGCTCCTCGCGCGGCGTCTGGCCGGCGAGGATCGCGACCCGGGCGGGCCCGGCGGCGGGAGCGGCGCCGTCGGGCGAAGGTTCGGGCGAGGGAAGCGACGCGGCGGCGAGCCGCGCGATCCACTCGGCCTCCTGCTCGGTCGAGAGCGTGAGCTCAATGAGCTCGGGCGGAGGATTCACTCCGGATGCGGCGGTCGCATTGAGCGCCACTGTCGGAAGCGGCAGGGAGTTCGCTTGCGCGAGCTCGAGCACCGCGTCGCGCTCAATCGGTCCGATCGCCGCATCCGCGCCCGAGAGCGCGGCGGCGCGAAGCTGCTCCATCGTCGTCGTTCCCGGCTGCGCCTCAATGAGAAGAATCTCGGCCGGCCGGTCGCTCCTGCGGTTCGCGGCGATCAGCCCGTTTCCGACGATCTTCGCCGCGGAGAGGAAGGGCGACTCGTCGGGCGGCATGAGCAGGGCGATTGTGAGTGGACGATCGGCGGGCTCCGCTGCGGGAACGGGGGCGGTGACGGCGGGAGCGACTTCCTCGGCCGGGGGCTGAGCGGCGCGGACAGCGCTTAAACTACCCGCGGCCATCAGGCCCAGGCAAACGAAGAGATAACGACGAGAAAACGGCATGAATACCCTGAATGATCTTTGGTCCGACAACATCCTCATGCAGTCGGCCGGCCTTCCCGGGCAGGAGCTGCCTCCGGGGGCGCTTTATGTGGTTGGCGTGCCGATCGGGAACATGGGGGACATCACGCTCCGGGCGCTCTGGGTTCTCTCCCGCGCGGAGGCGGTCGCCGCGGAGGACACGCGCGAGACGCGCAAGCTGCTCGAGCGTTTCGGCATTGAGACGAGGCTTCTTTCCGTTCGTGAGCATAACGAACGGCACGGTGCCGAGCAAATTGACGAGCTCCTTTCGCAAGGCCTGCGCGTTGCGCTCGTGACGGACGCGGGAACTCCGGCGGTCTCCGATCCCGGCGCCCGCGCGGTCGAGCATCTGCGGGCCGCGGGCCGCCGGATCATTCCCGTTCCCGGCCCCTCGGCCTGCGTGACCGCGCTTTCCGCCGCGGGCCTGCGCGGCGCGGGCTTCACCTTCATCGGCTTCCTCCCGCCCCAACCCAAGGCCCGGCGCCAGGCGCTCGACGCGCTGCGCGAGCGCAGGGAGCCCTTCGTTCTCTATGAGGCGCCCCACAGGATTCTTGCGCTCCTCAACGACATGGCCGAGGCGCTCGACGGCGCCCGGGGCGTCGTCATCGCCCGCGAGCTCACGAAGAAGTTCGAGACCGTCACCGCCATGACGGTCGCGGATCTTCCCGCATTCGCGGCCGCGCACGAGCCCCGAGGGGAGTATGTTCTTCTTGTGGACGAGAAGCCGGCCGAGGAGGGAGGGCTTGACCCTTCGGACGAAGCCTGGCTGCGGGACCTTGCGGGCGAGATGCCTGCGTCCCGCCTTGCGGCGATCGCGGCCAGGAGAACCGGTCGCCCCCGTCAGGAGATCTACGCCTGGCTGATGAAGACGCGCGAAGGCACGGAATCCGAGGCTCAATGAACCGAACCGTTTCCCGCAGGGAACGCCCGAACAAAAGCAGCAACGCTTCCCCCGTTTCCAAAAGGTTGAGAGAAACATGACAGAAGAAAAGACGACGGTCGCCCCCGTCCGGCCTGAAGCCGGAGCCCCCGCGGCTCCGAAGCGCAAGCGTGCGGTGCCTCCCTATGAGAACGAGAAGGTGGATCGGCCGGATCGCTTCCGCAACGTGCGCGACGTGCAGAACCATGAGAAGGCGACCCGCACCGAGAGCGCGCTCGAACGCAAGCAGGAGCTCGTCGACGAGATTCTCTCCGGCCAGTCCGAGGAGGACCGCCGCGAGATCCTCAAGGATCTGATCTCGCGCCTCTCCACGCAGGGCCGCAAGACGAAGAAGGAGCGCGATCTTGAGGACAACCAGCTCAATCCCGACTGGCTCAAGGGCGCCTATCCGTACGTCAACCGCATGCGCCGCGCCGTCTACGAGGAGGAGAAGTTCCGCCTGCAGGTCGAGCTGCTCAAGCTCCAGGCCTGGGTCAAGGAGACCGGCCAGAAGATCATCATCATCTTTGAGGGCCGCGACGCGGCCGGCAAGGGCGGCACGATCAAGCGCTTCATGGAGCATCTCAACCCCCGTGGCGCCCGCGTCGTGGCGCTCAACAAGCCCACCGAAACCGAACGCGGCCAGTGGTACTTCCAGCGCTACGTCCAGCATCTGCCCACCCGCGGCGAAATGTGCTTCTTCGACCGCTCCTGGTACAACCGCGCCGGCGTAGAGCGCGTGATGGGCTTCTGCACGGACGACGAGTACTACGAGTTCATGCGCGAGGTTCCCGGATTCGAGAGCAATCTCGTGCGGTCGGGTACCTACATCATCAAGTTCTGGTTCTCCGTTTCGCGCGAGGAGCAGGAGCGCCGCTTCCGCGAGCGCAAGATCTCGCCCCTGAAGCGCTGGAAGCTCTCGCCCATCGACGAGGCCTCCCGTGACAAGTGGGACGACTACACCCGCGCCAAGGAGGCGATGTTCTTCGCGACGGACACGCCCGAGGCGCCCTGGACGGTCATCAAGTCTGACGACAAGAAGCGCGCCCGCCTCAACGCGATGCGCTATGTCCTCCGGCTCATTCCCTACGCCAACCGTGACCTTGAGGCCATCGGCGCCGTCGATCCGCTGATCGTCGGACGCGCGAGCGCCATGTTCGAGACCGCAGAGAACCGCTTCTCGCCGGTCGACGCCGCGAAGTTTGAGGCGCCGGTCGTGCCGAAGCTTGCTTCGGGACCGAAGAAAAGGAAGTGATGCACTTTCGGCGGCCGTCGCAAGCGGCTCCCGGAGTGAGTGACGAACCGGGCCGGAGCTCCGAAAAGGGCTTCGGCCCTTGGTTTTGACGGGGCCGTCCGATGAGTGTTCCACGTGAAACATCGCCTGCGGATCAAGCCGGAGCCGACGAGGATGTTCCACGTGGAACATCCGCGGTCGCAGGATGCCGGATTCTGAATTTCGAAGAAGATTCGGGGCGCCCTTCAAAGAGAGCCTCCGGCAGGCGGATGACGCGGTTCGCGTGGAACGTGGCCGCCGCTCGCGGAATGTTCCACGTGAAACATCGCCGGAGACGCGAAGGCCGCCGGCTCCGAGGAGTCCGGCGGCCTTCGCGGAAATGCGGGAATGCGGGCGGTCAGTTGTCCGAGCGCAGCGCGACCTCGCGCGTCTTCGAGGAGCTGATGTTCCGCACGAGTCCGTCGAGAAGCTCCGAGAGCTCCTTGATGAGGTTGGAGTTCGTGATGACGCCGACCAAGCGGCCCGAGTCGTCGATGATCGGCAGGCGGCGGATGCCGTTCTCGCGCATGCGCGCGAGCGCCATCACCATGCCGTCCGTCTCCGCGGCGGTGACGACGGGGGCGGTCATCAGATCCGAGACGGTCGTGGCGCTGAGATCCAGACCGCGGGCGACGCCTTCGATCGTGATGTCCCGATCGGTGATCATGCCGATCGGCCGGGCGTCCTCGTCAACGACGACGAGGCTGCCGACATGCTCGCGGCGCATCTGAAGGGCGCACTCGAGGATGGTCTTCTCGCCGGTGGTGGTGGCCACCTTGTGGACGGCCATGTCAATGACTTTGAGCGAACGGGTTCTCATTTGGCTTGTGGCGGAGGGTGAGGGGTGAGCGGCCTGTCCGGATCCCTGGAGCCGGGCGGGGCGCGCAGGTTGCGATGCGGACGATTCTAGCCGCAGGCCGCAGCCGGGGCGCCCGATCCGGCGGGACTTCAGAGTTCCTCGGCGTCCTCGCCTGCGCAGGCTCCGGGAAGGAGCGGCTCGAAGCTGCGGAAGTCGTAGAGCGACCGGTCGAGCAGGTGCGAGGGCGACACGCGCGTGAGGCTCATGAAAATGTTGTAGATGCGGCCGGGGAAGTCACGGTCCCAGGTCTTCATCAGCGCCTTGATCTCCTGGCGCTTGAGGTTCTCGCCCGCGCCGCAGATGCCCTTGGCGGCGAGGGGATAGCCGCGAATCTTCGCGAGACGCGCGGTTTCGGACTCGCGGACGTAGGCGAGCGGACGGATGACGACGCAGTCCTTGCGATCGTTGAGCAGAACCGGAGGCATGGACTTGAGCCGTCCGCCGTAGAAGAGGTTGAGCAGGAGCGTGCTCACAATGTCGTCCATGTGATGGCCGAGGGCGATCTTCGTGCAGCCCGTCTCGCGGGCGACGCGGTAGAGGATTCCCCGGCGCAGGCGGGCGCAGAGCGAGCAGACGTTCTTGCCTTCAGGAATGAGCCTCTGGATGAGGTTGTTCGTGTCCTGGTCCTCGATGTGGTAGGGCACGCCCGTGGACTCAAGGTGGGCCCGGAGCTGCTCGAGCGGGAACTGCGGGATGTGCTGGTTGATGTTGACGGCGAGCAGCTCGAAGTGAATCGGCGCGCGCGCCTGGAGCGTCTTGAGCGTATCAAGGAGCACGTAGCTGTCCTTGCCGCCGCTCATGGCGACCATGACCTTGTCGCCCTCGGTGATCATGCCGAAGTCGGTGATCGCCTCGGCGGTGAGGCGAACGACGCGCTTCTCGAGCTTCTTCTGCGAAACAGACTTGCGGTTGCGCTCGCTCGGCGGGGTCTCGCCAGTCGGGGCGGAGTAGATGGGGATGTTGCTGGGCATTGAATTCGCCTCTTGGAAGATGTCTGTTTCGTGCGTCAGCGGGCGGGGGCGCGCCAGGATTCGACGCCGACGGCCTCGATGTCGGGATAGGCCTCGGGCTTTTCGGTCGAGAGCCGCGCGAGCTCGACGCCGGGTAGGGCGGCGAGCGCGTCGAGCATGCGGTCGACGAGCGTCTCCTGCAGGTCGTGGTGCCCCTGCGCGGCGACCGAACGGATCACCTCGACGGCCCGGTCGTAGTTGAGAACGTCCTCGAGGGCGTCGCGCGCGCTCGTTGAGGCGTCAAGCCGCACCCAGAGGTCGCAGTTCACGACGACGCTCTGCGGAGCGAGGCGCTCGTGTTCATAGGCGCCGATGCGCGCGAGCAGCCTCAGGTTGCGGATGAAGATCCGCCTGCAGGTGAACCGCAGGCTCTCCGGTGTCGGTGTCATGAGAAGCGCTCCCGATTGAAATCGCCCGGGAATGTCCGGACGGGAAGGAGGATTGTAGGTTCCGGACGCTCGGCTAGAATGACCTTCATGCGTTGGGCACTGGTCATCTTCATCATTCTGCTTCTGCTCCTGGGCGCCATGCCCGCGCTGAAGCGCATCGGTCTCGGGCGCTTGCCCGGAGACCTCAACTTCACGATCCTCGGCAGGCGCGTGGAGCTGCCCTTCATGAGTACGATCCTTCTCGCCGTGCTTGCGCTCTTCCTCGGCAAGATTCTCTTCTGACCCTGCCCGCCGGACAGCCCGTTCCGCTTCAGTCCGGCCAGGCTTCGGACACGGCCGTCTCGCGCGCGGCGAGGACCCGCACGGGGATCTCCCTCGGGTTCGGGGCGCTCCGGGCGATCGCGCCCGCATCCACCGAGCACCAGGCTTCGAGCGCCTTGAGCAGTGCCTCATGCGTCGCTGCGCCCCGCTCATCGGGCGTGAGCACGCACTCCCGATAGTCAAGGAGCGTCTCCATGCGGGACCGCCGGCGCAGCGCGTCGCAGGTCCGGAAAAGCGCGCAGGCGTCCGCGGGGGAGGCAAGCCGCGCGATGAGCTCCGCGCGGTCGCCGAGGATGGCGGCGTAGTCCTGGGCCTCGGCGCTTGCGCGCATGCCCGCAAGAAAGGCCTTCGCCGCGGCGCCGTCCGCGAGTCCCGCAGTGATGAGCGCAAGGCGCATCGCGGCGGGCAGGCGCATCGAGCAGGCGCGGTGGATCCGCGCGCGGACCTCGGTCGTCAGGCGAACCTGCGGGAAGAGCCTGCGCCAGAGACCGCAGGCCTCGAGCACGTCGAGCATGCGGCACGGGACGGGAGTTTCAAGCCCTTTCTGGAACTCCGCGAGGACGCGTTCGGGAACGAGCGCGTCCGCCTCGCCCGCCTCGACCATGCGGCGCATGAGCGCGAGGGTCTCCGGAGCGACGCTGAAGCCGGGGAAGCGCGCGGCGAAGCGCGCCGCCCGCAGGATCCGGACGGGGTCCTCGCAGAACGCTTCGCTCACGTGGCGGATGACGCCGCGCTCGATGTCCCTCACGCCGCCGTACGGATCCGTGAGCGTGCCCTTCGCATCCATGGCGATCGCGTTGATCGTAAGGTCGCGCCGCAGCAGGTCCTCCTCGAGCGTGATGTCGGACGCGGCGTGGAAGACGAAGCCGTGGTAGCCCGGTGCGGTCTTGCGCTCCGTTCGGGCGAGGGCGTACTCCTCGTGCGTCTTTGGGTGCAGGAAGACGGGGAAGTCCCCGCCCACGGGCAGATAGCCCCTTCGGACCATGGATTCGGGCGTTTCGCCGACGACGACCCAGTCGTGGTCGCCCGGATGGACGGGAAGGCCCTTGCGGCGCAGGAGCGTGTCGCGGACGAAGCCGCCGACGGAATAGATCTGCATGTTCGGATCCTGTCAGGGAAGGTCTGCGGGAGGCTCGGCGCCGCCCGGGGCGACCGTGCCGAGCTCGTCGCGGAAGCGCGCGGCCGGGGCGCGGGCGAGCAGGCCGTAGCTCTGAGCGTTCGCAAGAACGTTCTTCACGTATTCGCGCGTCTCGAAGAAGGGGATGGTTTCGATGAAGACCGCGGCCTCCGTTTCGCCGGGAAGCGCCTCACGCCAGGCGCGCGCGCGTCGCGGCCCGGCGTTGTAGGCGGCGGTGGCGAGGATCCGGCTGCCGCCGAAGGCCTCCGCGACCATGCTGAGGTAGCCCGTGCCGAGCGTGAGGTTCATCTCCGTCTCGGAAAGCGCGCTGTGGCGGTAGTCGCTGATCCCGAGCCTGCGAGCCGTCCAGCGGGCCGTGCCCGGCATCACCTGCATCAGCCCCCGGGCGCCGACCACGGAGCTCGCGGACGGCATGAAGCGGGACTCCTGCCGGATGAGGCCGTACACCCATTCGACGGGCAGACGGCGCTCGGCGCAGACGCGGGTGAGGAGCTCGAACTGCGGGCGCGGGTAGCGCTGGTCCGTGCGCACGGCGGCGAGGCCGCTGCGCTCGCTCGTGTTGATCATTCGATGCACGATGCCGCGCTCGCCCGCCCAGGCGGCGAGCGAGAGCAGATCCTCGGGGCCGAGGCCGCGCAGGGCCCAGTTCCATTCGCGGTGGCCCTGACCGTAGAGCCCCATCCGATAGAAGCTCTCCGCGCGGCGGATCGACGGGTTCGCGTCCCAGCGGCGGACCGCCTCTTCGCCCGGGGCGGGAGCGGGCTTCGGGAACGCATAGGGCAGGCCGAGCTCGTCGCAGGCGAGCTTGCCGTAGAAGGTGATGCGGGGGGCGATCCGGGAGAACTCCGCGCGCGCGGCCTCCGGATTCCCCAGCTCCGCGAGCGCGCGGCCGCGCCAGTAGATCCAGGTCTCTTCGCCGCGCACGGCCTCGGGCATCGCGCGGATGTCGCGCTCGAGCGCCTTCCAGTCGAGCGCGCGCAGTGATGCGCGGGCGCGCCAGGCGGCGAGCTGCCCGGGATCGACGACGGCGTCCGGTCGCGAGGCGAGCTGCGCGCTTGACGCTCGCGCGAACCACGCGTGCGCCTTCGGATCGACTCGGGTCGTCGCCGTGAAGCCGATGCGCGACCAGACGAGGCTTCGCCAGAAGGCGTTCGCCTTCGGGTCGACCGCAGCCTCTGCGATCCGTGCGGCGCCGGCCGGATCCGACCGGGAGACGTGCAGGGCGGCGAAGACGGCGAGGCGTGCGGGCAGGGCGGAGAGGTCCTTTTGGCGGCGCAGCCACGAGGCGGGGCTTCTTAGGATTTGCCGGAGCGTCTTCATCGAGGCGGGGCGCTCGGCTGCGGGGAGGGCTTCGAGGACCCGGGCGGCTTCGGTCGAGGCGCCCTTCTGGAGCAGGATGACGACGCGCGTCCAGCCCCACTTCGGGTCAAGCCGGGCGATTCCGTCGCCGATCTGGCGCACCGAGGACTTCGAGGGGACGGACGAATCACGGTAGAGCGTCTTCGCGGCCGCGAGCGCTTCGGGAAGCGCCTTTTCGCCCTTTCCGTCCTTCTCGGCGCGCTCGAGCCGGTTGAGCGCATGGCGCGCGGCGAGCTCCGGATCATCCTGGTTCCAGGCGAGGCTTTCGAACCAGCCGTCGAAGGCTTCGGCGGGAAGCCGTTCGGCCGCAAGATGCAGGTACTCGACGGTCGCGCGTTCGCCGACGTATTCGCCCTGATGCGCGCGGATGAAGCGCGTGAAGGTCGCGTCCGCCGCGGCGAGTCCGGCGGCGGCCTCGGCCGCTCTTTCCGGATCCTGGGCAGCAGGCGCCTTTTCCTTCGCGCCGCTCTTCGGAGCTTTCCGCTCCTGGCCCTGCAGCGCCTTGAGCGCCTTCTCCCGGGCGCTCTCCGCGGCGCGCAGGCGCAGGATCAGCGACCAGAGCTCGGGATAGTCCCGGAGCTCGTGCTCGGCGAGCGCCGGCAGAAGCGGCTCAAGGCGCTTTGCGCTGCGCCGCTCGAAGGCGGAGCGGGCCTGAAGAAAAATCTTGTCCAGGGGGCCCGGCGCAGGCTGGGCGATCTCGACGCCGGTCTCGGCGTCCTGCGCGCGCTCCGAGAGGGCTGAGGCCTCGGCCGCATCATTCGGCTCATTCGCTGCGGCTGTCGGGGCGACGACGCCCGAGGGGGCTTCGGCGGCTGCGGGAGCGTCCTGCGGAACCTCGCCGAAGACCGGCGCCGCGACGGGAACGGTCGCTGCGAGTAAAAGCGCGGTCAGAAGCTGAGCGGAACGACTCATGATGAAGGATGCGGCGTGGGCTGTGGGCGGAAGGATCCTAATATAGCGAATGCCATCAGAACTTCGGATCGGCCCGCAGGCGCCAGCCGCCGGAACCGGATCCGACCTTTGGGAGGGACGCGAATGGAGACCAAGGAGGCGGCGCGAAAGCGCATGGGCGCCTTGCGGCGGAAGGTGGGCCCCGAGGCGGTCGAGGCGCTCGCCGGCGAGCTCATGAGGCGCCTTGCGGGCGAGCGGCATCTGCTCACGATCGGCGCCTATCTGCCGATCGGCAGCGAGCCCGATCTCAATCCTGCGCTCGTCGCCTGGAGCCGGGCGTCCGAGGGACGGGCCCTGGCGCTGCCGTGCTGCACGGACCGGGAGGCCGGGGAGATGGACTACCGGCTCTGGACGCCGGGCGAGCCGCTTGCGGCCGACGCCGCCGGGATCCCCGCGCCGGCGGGCGCAAAGGTGGTGCCCGACGCCCTCGTCATCCCCTGCTTGGGCTGGACCCGTTCGCGCAGGCGCCTCGGATATGGCGGCGGGTACTTCGACCGCTACATCGCGCGCGTGAGCCAGGCGGGCGCGAAGCCTCGCCTGATCGGCGTCGGATTTGCGGTGAACGAGGCTGAGGACGTGCTCTTCGAGCCCCATGACCTGCCGCTCGATCTGATCATTACGGACATCGGCGTCTTCTGACGCCGCGGAAATGACGGCGGCCCGGGCGCTCCTTGCAGGGGCGCGCCGGGCCGCCGTCATCGGCCGAAGGGGAGAGCCGGGATCAGTCCTCGACGAAGGTCTCGAGCGCTTCGGCGACCGCTTCGTTCGAGACGCCCTCATTGAGTGTCACGGGGGCTTCGGCGAGCGCGGCGGCGCCCTCGCGCTTCAGGCGGCCGACCCAGGCGCCGGCGTCGCGGCCCGATTCGAATCCCGAGGAGAGGAGAAGCTCCTCGCCGGCGGGCGAGATCAGCTTGAAGTAGAAGCGCCCGTCCTTCTCGCGGTACTGCTTGAAGGCGGCCTTCGCCTTCTTCTCCGCCTTCGCCTTCTTCTCGTCGGCGAGCTCCGTGAAGCTCCTCAGGCCGACGGCGTGGCGCAGCTCGGCCATGAAGGGCGCGGAGATGGCGCGAGCCTTGCGGGCGCCCGCCTGCAGGATCTCCTCGAGCACGGCGGGATGAGCCATGAGGTCGTCGTAGCGGGCGCGCATCGGGCCGATCTCGGCGTCGATCTGGTCGGCGAGGCGCTTCTTCGCCTCGCCCCAACCGAGGCCGTCGCGCAGCTCGGCGCGGAAGGCCGTGCGCTCCTCAGGCGTCGCGAAGGCGTCGTAGATGACCGTGAGCGAGGTGCTGTCGGGATCCTTGGGCTCGCCCGGGGCGCGGCTGTCCGTGACGATGCGGCTGATCGCGGCGTCAAGCGCGGCGCGGCCGCCCTCGAAGAGCGGGATGACGTTGTTGTAGGACTTGCTCATCTTGCGCCCGTCGAGGCCCGGAAGAACCTCGATGGCGCTGCCGCCTGTCGCCTGCGGCATCACGAAGAAGGGGCGGCCGGGCGCGGCGTAGCGGTCGTTGAAGCGCGCGGCGGCGTCGCGGGCCATCTCGAGATGCTGGAGCTGGTCGTGGCCGACCGGAACCTCCTCGGCGTTGAACATGAGGATGTCCGCGGCCATCAGGACGGGGTAGGAGAACAGGCCCATCGACACGTCTGCGTCCGGATCGCGTCCGGCGGCCGTGGCGGCGTCGATGGCCGCCTTGTAGGCGTGGGCGCGGTTGAGCAGGCCCTTGCCCATGACGCAGTCGAACATCCAGCACAGGAGCGGGATCTCGGGAATGTCGCTCTGGCGGTAGAACGTCACGCGCTCCGGGTCGAGGCCGGCGGCAAGCCACGTCGCGGCGATCTGCATGCGGCTTCGCTCGATTCGGGCCGGATCCTGGCACTTGATGAGCGCATGGAGGTCCGCGAGGAAGAAGAAGCTCTCGACGTTGGGATTACGGCTGTCACGGATGGCCGGGCGGATGGCGCCCACGTAGTTGCCGATGTGCAGGGTGCCGGTCGTGTTGATGCCGGTGAGAACGCGTTTCTTGGTCATGTTGGAGATGTTGAGAGATCCGACGGGATGAGAGGAGGATGATACGGCCGAATGCGCGCCGGGCGGCGCCTTCGGTGAGGAAGGTCGCCGCCCGGGCGGAGGAGGCGGGCGCCCGGGTGGGCGCCCCGCCTCGGAGCGGATTGTCGGCTTGCGGTCAGAGGCCGGCGGCGGCCTTGAGGGCCTCGGCCTTGTCGGTGCGCTCCCACGTGAACTCCGGCTCCTCGCGGCCGAAGTGGCCGTAGGCGGCGGTCTTGGAGAAGATCGGACGGCGCAGGTCGAGCATCTGGATGATGCCGCGCGGACGCAGGTCGAAGTTGGCGAGGACGATCTCGGCGATTTTCTCGTCGGGGATCACGCCGGTGCCGTTCGTGAAGACGGTGATGTTCATCGGTTCGGCGACGCCGATCGCGTAGGCGACCTGCACGAGGCAGGACTTGGCGAGGCCGGCGGCGACGACGTTCTTGGCGACGTAGCGGCAGGCGTAGGCGGCCGAGCGGTCGACCTTGGTCGCGTCCTTGCCCGAGAAGGCGCCGCCGCCGTGCGGGCAGTAGCCGCCGTACGTGTCGACGATGATCTTGCGGCCCGTGAGGCCGCAGTCGCCCTGCGGGCCGCCCACGACGAAGCGGCCGGTCGGGTTGATGAGGAAGCGCGTGTCCTTGAGCCACTCGGCGGGGATGACCGGGCGGATGATGTTCTCGACGATGGCCTCGGTGAACTCGGGCTTCATGCGGTTGCCGTCGCTCATCTCCGGGGAGTGCTGCGAGGAGATCACGACCGTGTCGACGCCGACGGGCACGCCGTCGCGGTAGCGCATCGTGACCTGGCTCTTGGCGTCGGGGCGCAGGAAGGGCAGGACGCCGTTCTTGCGCACGATGCTCTGCTGCTCCATCAGACGGTGGGCGTAGTAGATCGGCGCGGGCATGAGCGTCGGGGTCTCGGTGCAGGCGAAGCCGAACATGAGGCCCTGGTCGCCGGCGCCGAGGTTGAGCTCGTCGTCCATGGCGTGGTCGACGCCCTGGGCGATGTCGCCCGACTGCTTGTCGTAGCCCACGAGCACGGAGCAGCCGCGATGGTCGATGCCGTACTCGGAGTTGTCGTAGCCGATGCGCTTGAGCACGTCGCGCGAGAGGCCGATGTAGTCGACGTTCGCGTTGGTGGTGATTTCGCCCGCAAGGACCACGAGGCCCGTGGTGCAGAGCGTTTCAGCGGCGACGCGGCTCATCGGATCCTGCGCGAGGCAGGCGTCAAGCACGGCGTCGGAGATCTGGTCGGCGACCTTGTCGGGATGACCTTCGCTGACGGATTCGGA
>ERZ1035025.82-NODE-82-length-64508-cov-13.695499_pt1 | contig 64508 bp, 44 predicted proteins | sample MGYA00520619_ERZ1035025 | MGnify/ENA primary metagenome ERZ1035025 (study PRJEB33766, sample SAMN09781742) | gut metagenome | biome: gut microbiome | host: Homo sapiens | place: Madagascar | study: EMG produced TPA metagenomics assembly of the PRJNA485056 data set...
GTAATGTAGAAAAAAGCATTGCAGACCGTATCAGGCAATATAAACTGGATGGGGTCAAAGTGGATGAAGACTACAAAAGAGTGTATCCATATGACAAACTTGCATCGAAAGTTCTTGGATTTACCGGAGGTGATAATCAGGGAATTCTTGGACTGGAAGTTTTTTATGACAGGTATTTAAGAGGAAAGACAGGCAGGATCCGCACTTTAACGGATGGAAAAGGTGTGGAGATTGATGGAGCATACGAAGAAAGAGAAGAACCAGTCGCTGGAAAAGATCTTTACATTTCTCTGGATGTGAATCTGCAGAATTATGTGGTGCAGGCATGCAGGAAGGTAAAGAAAGAAAAGAAGGCAAAACAAGTATCGATGATCTTGATGAATCCGCAAAATGGTGAGATTTACGCGATGGTCAATGAACCGGAATATAATCTTAACAAACCATTTTTGCTGTCATCAAAGAAGAGAAAGCAAAACAGCAAAAAGCAACAGGAGTACCTGAATCAAAAATGGAGAAATTCCTGTCTTAACGATACGTATGAACCAGGGTCTGTTTTTAAGATCATAACAGCTGCAGCAGGATTGGAACTTTCCAAAGTCAGTGTCAATGATCACTTTAACTGTCCGGGATTTCGGATTGTTGAAGATCGTAAGATACGGTGTCATAAAGTTGGAGGACATGGAAGTGAGACCTTTAAAGAAGGTGTTATGAACTCTTGTAATCCGGTATTTATGGATGTTGGAGCCAGAGTCGGTGTTGACGGAATGTACGAGACTTTTCAAAAGCTTGGACTGTTTGAAAAGACAGGGATCGACCTTCCTGGAGAAGCGGGGTCGATCATGCATAAGAAAAGGAATGTTGGTGCGGTGGAGCTTGCAACGATGTCATTTGGACAGTCAATACAGATCACACCTCTCCAGCTCTTAAGGGCTGTCAGTGCAGTCATTAATGGAGGGAAACTTATCACACCTCATTTTGGAATGTATCTTCAGACACAGGATGGAGCAAAACAAAAGGTTTTTGCATACAAAACAAAGAAAAATGTTATAAAGAAACAAACCTCCGAGACGATGAAAGATCTGTTAGAAGCAGTTGTTTCAGATGGATCAGGAAAAAACTGTCGGATTGACGGCTTTTCAATTGGAGGAAAGACAGCAACGAGTGAGAAACTTCCGCGAGGAAATGGAAAATATATTTCTTCATTTTTAGGATTTGCGAAAGCGAAAAACCCTACGATCATTGGGATCGTATTGATCGATGAACCATATGGAACATACTATGGAGGAACGATTGCAGCACCTGTTATGAAAAATGTGTTTGCAGTAGCGCTTCCATATATGGGGATTTATAAAGAATATACGCAGGATAAAAAAGAACCGTAGACAACATGGAAACAAATGAGGTGGCGACATGAATTATAGTATTGTAAAGCCGGTTTTAATTGCCTTTTTTGTCAGCGTATTATTAAGTCCGATGATGATCAGGTATTTACACAAATTAAAATTCGGTCAGTTTATCCGGGGAGAAGGTCCCGAATCACACCTGAAGAAATCAGGAACTCCGACAATGGGAGGTCTGATCATTTTACTTGGGATCGTGATAGCATCGTTATTTTATGTAAGAAGATATCCGATGATCATTCCGGTGTTATTTGTAACACTAGGTTTTGGGTTTATAGGTTTTATTGACGATTACATTAAAGTAGTCATGAAAAGGAATCTTGGACTTCATGCCTGGCAGAAGATGTTTGGGCAGATCATTGTCACAGGAATCTTTGCATATTATCTGATCAATTATACCAAGATCGGAACATCGATGCTGATCCCATTTTCACATGGAAAATATTTAAACCTTGGAGCATTTTTTGTACCAGCAGTTTTTATCATTTTGTTAGGCACAGTAAATGGTGCTAACTTTACCGATGGACTGGATGGGCTTGCATCAAGTGTTACGGTTTTGATCGCAACATTTTTTACGGTGGCAGCCCTTGGAATGCAGCATGATGGCATGGCAGCAGGAATCTGGCCGGTCTCATGTGCAACAGTTGGTTCACTTCTTGGTTTTTTAGTATTTAATGTATATCCAGCAAGAGTCTTTATGGGTGATACCGGTTCACTTGCACTTGGGGGATTTGTGGCGGCAACGGCACTGATGCTGCATTTACCGCTGTTTATCCCGATCGTTGCACTGATCTATATGATCGAGGTATTATCGGTTATGATTCAGGTTGGATATTTTAAAGCTACAAAAGGAAAAAGATTATTTAAAATGGCACCGATCCATCATCATTTTGAATTGTCAGGATGGCCAGAAACGAAGGTTGTAGCAATCTTTGCGATCACCACGGCAGTTTGTTGCCTGATCGGACTGGTAGCGATTTAGTAAGGAGAAAAAAATGATAGATACAAGTAAGAAATTTTTAGTAGCAGGAGCAGGAAAAAGCGGAGTAGGTTCTGTAAACCTTCTTTTAAAGACAGGGGCAGATGTAAGCCTTTATGATGGAAAAGAAGACCTTGATAAAGAGGCTTTATTTGAAAAATTGTATGAAAACAAAGAGATTCCTTTGATCTTAGGAAGCATCGGAAAAGAAGATGTCAGCAAGTTTGATCTTCTGGTATTAAGTCCTGGAATTTCTGTAAATGCACCGATCGCACAGTTGTTTAGAGATCAGGAAAAACCAGTATGGAGTGAGATTGAATTAGCATATCAGGCATCCAAAGGAAAGATCGCAGCGATCACAGGAACGAATGGAAAGACAACAACAACAGCTCTTACAGGAGAGATCATGAAAGGATATTATGAGAGCAGCTTCGTTGTTGGAAATATTGGAATTCCATATACAAGTGTGGCATTGGATACAAAAGAAGACAGTGTAATAACAGCAGAGATCAGCAGCTTCCAGTTAGAGACGATTGTTGATTTTAAACCAGATGTATGTGCAGTGTTAAATATCACACCAGATCATTTAGACCGTCATGGAACTGTGGAAGTCTATGCACAGACAAAAGAATCAATCGGGAAAAACCAGACAAAAGATCAGGTCATGGTATTAAATTATGAAGATGACACAACAAGAGATATGGCCCAGAGAGCAAATGGAACAGTTCTATTTTTCAGCCTTCATCATAAGATAAAAGAAGGTGTTTATATGGAAGATAATGCGTTTGTGATTGAAAAAGGAGACAAGAAAGAAGTTGTATGTACATTAGATGATGTCAACCTTTTAGGAGATCATAACTATGAAAATATTTTAGCTGCGATCGCAGTTTCATATTCCATGGGAGTACCTGTTTCTTATATCAAAGAGGGAATCAAGAGATTTAAAGGTGTGGAACATCGTATCGAGTATGTAGACACAGTCGATGGTGTTGCTTACTATAATGACTCTAAAGGAACAAATCCAGATGCCGCGATCAAAGGAATCAAGGCAATGAACAGACCAACATGGCTGATCGGTGGTGGATATGATAAGAAGTCTACATATGACGAATGGATCGAAGCATTTGATGGCAAAGTAAAAGAGCTGATCTTAATGGGTGTGACAGCACCAAAGATCGCCGAATGTGCAAAGGCACATGGATTTGATAATATTAAATTTGTAGATTCCATGGAAGAAGCAGTTTCTTATATTGCATCAAAAGCTCAGGATGGAGATGCCGTATTATTATCACCTGCATGTGCAAGCTGGGGAATGTTCCCGAACTATGAAGTCAGAGGAGATATTTTTAAAGACTGTGTCAGAAAATTAAAGGAGAACTAAAAAGTGGCAAATCGCATCAAAGAAAAATATATGGCCGGCAAGAGGTATTTTGATTATCCGATGCTGTTTCTTGTGATATTTCTGATATGTTTTGGAATGGTCATGATCTATAGTGCAAGTTCATATAAAAGTGTGATGGTATATGGAAATTCGTATCATTGGGTATTGCGGCAAGGCATGGCAGTGGCGCTTGGTGCGATTGTTATGGTTATATGCTGCAAATTTGACTACAGAATCTTAAAAAATGACAAATTAGCAAATATCTGCTGGATCTTAAGTATTGTTCTTTTGTCAATTGTACTGGTTGTTGGTGCGGCCAAAAAGGGAGCTGTGCGATGGATCGAGATTGCAGGATTTCAGTTTCAGCCGTCCGAGATCAGTAAGATTTTGCTTGTTATCTTTTTTGCAAATAAATTATCAGCGAATGCACATAAGATCAAAACATTTAAAGATACGTTCATTATTGCGATATCGACATTTCCGATCATTGGTCTGGTTATAACACAGAACCTGAGTACAGCTCTTGTTATCTCTGCAATGGTTGGAATCATGCTTTTTGTTGTGAGTCCAAGAACAAAAGAATTGATCATGAGTGCAGGAGGATTGTTAGGACTTTTGGTTCTCTATCTTGCTACAGCAAACAGTTACCGAAATGAAAGACTTCAGATCTGGCTTCATCCGGAAACCCATGAAAAGGGATTCCAGACAATGCAGACATTATATGCGATCGGATCAGGAGGAGTTTTTGGAAAAGGTCTGGGACAAAGTATGCAAAAGATGGGATTTATCCCAGAATCACATAATGATATGATCTTTTCGATCATTTGTGAAGAATTAGGATTGTTTGGAGCAATCTGTCTGATCCTTTTGTTTATTGCGTTAATATGGAGAATGCTTTTGATCGCAATGAATACCGAAGATTTGTTTGGATCATTGGTCGTGATCGGATTTATGTCACATATCGCTATGCAGGTATTTGTAAATATCGCGGTTGTAACGAATACGATCCCGCCAACAGGAATTCCGCTTCCGTTTATCAGTTATGGAGGAACGTCGATACTTGTTGTTATGGCAGAGATGGGAATCGTGTTATCGATTTCAAAAAGGATTCGCTTAGGATAAGGATGAGGTGCTATGAAAGATAACAATGTCATTCGGATGGATGCACGAAAAAGCAAAGCAAAGGTGCAGAAAACAAAAAAACATAGATTTTCGATCAAAAAGCTGCTTCTTGGATTGATCGTATGTATCATAGCTGCAGTCGGGATCATTGCAGGAACATGTAAGACAAAGAAGATCAAGATAGAAGGGCTTGGTTATTATACAGAAGCAGAGGTAAGGCAGGCTGTTGCACAAAATGGTTATAACAATAATTCTGTTGCATATTATTTAAAATGTAAGATCAAAGCCCCAGAGCTTCTGCCCTTTATCGATTCGGTCAAGGTAAGTTTAAATGCACCAGATTCGATCACGATCCATGTGAAAGAAAAGAAGAGAGCAGGATGTTTAAAATATGGCGGAAGATATGTCTATTTTGACAAAAAAGGATATGCATTGGAAAGTCATGATAAAAAATATGATGATGTTCCGCTGGTGACGGGATTAAGATATAATTCTCTGAAAATGCAGCATAAGATTAAAGTAACAGAGGGAAATGAGGAAGTTTTCGCTTATTTGCTGGAACTTACAATGGCAATTGATAAATATAATCTGCCGATCGATCAGATTCATATTAAAAATGATGGGAATGCATTGCTGATCAGCAAAAATATTACCGTTGATCTTTATGACAGAAATGATCTTGATATTAAAATACCAGAATTAGCAGGTATGTTAAAAAAGGTAAAAGGGAAAAGTGGAACGATTGATATGAGGTACTTTAGTGAGGACCGCAAAATTGCTATTTTTCAACCAAAAAAGAGTTGAAAAAACTTAGTAAAAAAGGTATCATTAAGTTAGTGTACAGAATTTAAGGGAAGTCATTATATAGAAAATGGCGTGAAGGAGGAACAACGTGGTTGAGATTATGCCTAGTGTTGAGAACACACAAGCAAGGATATTAGTAATAGGAGTCGGTGGCGCTGGAAATAACGCAGTAAACCGAATGGTAGACGAGAATGTTCAGGGCGTAGAGCTTGTGGGCGTTAATACAGATAGACAGGCTTTATCATTATGTAAAGCTGCAACAAAGATTCAGATCGGAGAGAAGCTTACAAAAGGACTTGGAGCAGGTGCCAAGCCAGAGATCGGAGAAGCTGCGGTAGAAGAGAACCGTGATGAGATCACAGAGCTTGTACAGGGATCTGATATGGTATTTGTTACATGTGGAATGGGTGGAGGTACTGGTACAGGTGCTGCACCGATCATTGCAGAGATCGCCAAAGGATTAGGAATCCTTACTGTCGGAGTTGTAACAAAACCATTTACATTTGAAGGAAAACCTCGTATGAACAATGCGATGTCAGGAATTGCCCGCCTTCAGGATCAGGTTGACACAATGATCGTAATTCCGAATGATAAATTATTACAGATCTGTGATAAGAGAACAACAATTCCAGATGCACTGAAGAAAGCAGACGAAGTTCTGCAGCAGGGTGTACAGGGAATTACAGATATGATCTATAACCCAGGACTGATCAACGTCGATTTTGCAGATATCCAGACAGTCATGAGAGACAAAGGTATCGCACATATCGGTATGGGTGTTGCAGACGAAGAACTCGAAGCGATCAAGACAGCGATGGAAAGTCCATTGCTTGAGACAACAGTTGCAGGTGCTACAGATGTTATCGTTAACTTCGCAGGTGCTGTCGGAATGTTAGAAGCACAGCAGGCAGTTGAATACTTAAAGGATGAAGCTGGAGACGATGTCAACGTTATTTTTGGTACTGTCAATGCAGATTTTGGAGATCAGATCAGTGCTACGATCATCGCAACTGGAATCAAATCAGGAGATATTCCAGGAAATTCAAGAAAAGGATTCACAGCAGCAAAGAAATCCAAACCAGCAGCTCAGCAGGCACCAGCATTTTCCGGACAGCCAATTCATAATGGCAAAGTGATGGAAGAAGAGCCTGAAGAACCAGTTCAGCAGCAGGCAAGTTATGTTTCTGAACCAGAGATGGAAGAGATTGAACCTGAACCTTCCAAGATCAATATTCCAGAGTTCTTATTAAAGAGCAGAAGAAGATAATCTCATCAAAAGATTTTAAAGAGATAAAAGAAAAGCGTGTAGAACAATGAGTTTTACACGCTTTTTATAATGCTTAATATATGTTTATTCGATATAATCGCCACGAGTGAAAGAAAGGTGATAGTCGATGGTATCAAGTCTTCTTCCAAGACACCCGGCACATTCAGCTGCTTCCTCGCCTGTACAGATCTTATTATCATAAAGAGAGTAATCTTTTCGCACTGCAACAGGTGACAGATTTGGCATGACAACGTTTGCTCCGGCAAGGACTCCCTTTTCTCTTCCGCGAGGATCGATCGTACCAAGTGCTGTTGTAGCAGGAAGTAAAAGATGAGGGTTCATCAGGCGCAGAATACTGATAAGATAGATAGTAAGCTCCACAGTTCCAGCAGGATAATCCTTAAATCTTGTGTCATGATGAGGTACAAAAGGCCCGATACCAACCATCTGAGGGTCAAGTTCCTTGATAAATAACAAGTCATCGACAAGATTTTCAATGGTCTGATAAGGTGCACCAACCATAAATCCGGTACCAACCGCATAACCGATCTCTTTAAGATTCCATAAACATTGAATTCTGTTTTCCAAAGAAAGATTTTGCGGATGTAATTTCTGGTATAATTCTGGACAGGCAGCTTCGTGACGAAGAAGATAACGGTCTGCTCCGGCATCATATAGTTTTTGATAGCTTTCTTTGGAACGCTCGCCCAGAGAAAGTGTGATCGCACAGTCAGGATAACGTTTTCTGATCTCGGCTACGATCGGAACCATCACATCATCACTGTAGTGAGGATCTTCGCCGCCCTGAAGTACAAAACTTCGATAACCAAGCTGATATCCATTTTCACAGGCGGAAAGAATCTCGTCTTTTGACAAACGGTAACGGTTTGCGTTTTGATTACTTCCCTGAATTCCGCAATAATAGCAGTTGTTTTTACAGTAATTTGTAAATTCAACCAATCCACGGGGAAATACACCGTGGTCATAGATCTTAACGGCTTCCTCTCTTGCAAGAGAAGCAAGATAATCAGCACTGTCCTCATCACGTTCCTTGATCAGAGTGATAAATTCCTCTCTGGAAAGTGTATGTTCTTTATGTAAACGATCAATTAATTCGTGTAAATTCATAATAAGCAACTCCTTTTTTCAGTCTATTAGAAATATAACATATAATAGAGGAAAAAACCAAAGAAATATGGTAGAATAAAGGAAAATATTTTTAAACCTGAGGAGGAATCAAAATGCAGGCAAATGTTACAGAATTTAAACATCCATTGATCGCGCATAAGATTTCATTGATCCGCGATAAAAATTGTGGGACAAGAGAATTTCGCACGGTGATCGGAGAGATTGCAACATTGATGGGGTATGAGATCTTAAGAGATCTTGAGACAGAACTTGTAGAGATTGAGACACCAATGGAAAAAACAATGGCACCAATGATCAAAGGAAAGAAACTGGCAGTCGTACCAATTCTTCGTGCAGGACTTGGGATGGTAGATGGAATCCTTTCTTTAGTGCCAAGCGCCAAAGTTGGACATGTTGGAATGTACCGCGATGAAGAGACATTAGAACCAAAAGAATATTATTGCAAACTTCCAGAAGACATTGACCAGAGACTGGTACTGATCGTAGATCCAATGCTTGCAACTGGAGGTTCTGCAGATGCAGCCGTGGAATTTGTCAAGAAACAGGGAGCAAAACAAATCAAATTTGCATCCATCATTGCAGCACCAGAAGGAATCAAGATGTTATCAGAGAAACATCCAGATATCCAGATCTATTGTGGAAGTATTGACCGTGAGTTAAATGAGCACGGATACATCTTACCTGGACTTGGTGATGCAGGAGATCGTATCTTTGGTACTAAATAATAAAATTGCAACTTTTCATTGATTGTGATAGAATAAGAAAGTTAATCTTGGCATGCTTTATAAATGCCATGGAAACTGATACAGAAAGATACTAGAAAGAAGGATATAAATGAAGCGCGAAGATGTAAGAAATATTGCAATCATTGCCCATGTCGATCATGGAAAAACTACATTAGTAGACGAGATGTTAAAACAGAGCGGAATCTTCCGTGATAATCAGGAAGTCGCAGAAAGAGTCATGGACTCAAATGACATCGAGAAAGAAAGAGGAATCACGATCCTGTCTAAGAATACAGGAGTTATGTATAATGGAATCAAGATCAATATCATCGATACACCGGGCCATGCTGACTTTGGTGGAGAAGTAGAACGTGTACTTAAGATGGTAAATGGTGTTGTATTAGTTGTTGACGCATTTGAAGGACCAATGCCACAGACAAAGTTCGTATTAAAGAAAGCCTTAGAGCTTGATCTGTCTGTGATCGTATGCGTGAATAAAGTAGACCGTCCAGAAGCAAGACCAGACGAAGTTGTTGATGAGACATTAGAATTATTAATGGAATTAGATGCAGGGGATAAACAGCTTGACTGCCCATTTGTATTTGCATCAGCCAAAGAAGGATTCGCAACATTAGACCTTGATGGTGAAAAGAAAGATATGAAACCATTATTTGAGACAATTATTGATCATATCGAAGCACCAGAAGGAGATCCAGAGAAACCATTACAGGTACTGATCAGTACAATTGATTATAATGAATATGTTGGACGTATCGGAATCGGTAAAGTAGATAACGGTGAGATCGCAGTCAACAAAGAATGTATCGTAGTGAATGCGCATGATCCAGAACGTAAAGAAAAAGTCCGTATCACAAAGTTATATGAGTTTGAAGGACTGGATAAAGTAGATGTGAAGAGTGCACAGGTAGGATCTATCGTAGCAATCTCAGGAATCTCAGACCTGTCTATTGGAGATACGATCTGTGATGTAGATGGAGCAGAGGCAATTCCATTCCAGAAGATTTCAGAACCAACAATTTCTATGCAGTTTATGGTAAATGACAGCCCTCTTGCAGGACAGGAAGGTAAATACGTTACATCAAGACATATCAGAGACAGACTGTTCAGAGAATTAAATACAGATGTTAGTCTTCGTGTTGAAGAGAGCGAGAATCAGGACAGCTACAAAGTATCTGGACGTGGAGAATTACATTTATCTGTACTGATCGAGAACATGCGTCGAGAAGGATACGAATTTGCAGTCAGCAAAGCAGAAGTATTATACCACTATGATGAGAATGGTAAGAAATTAGAGCCAATGGAGATTGCAGTCATCGATGTTCCAGAAGAATTTACAGGAGCAGTTATCGAGAAGTTAAGCCAGAGAAAAGGTGAACTTCGTAATATGTCAGCAGCCAATGGCGGATATTCAAGACTTGAATTCTCTATCCCATCCAGAGGACTGATCGGATACCGTGGAGAATTTATGACAGATACAAAGGGAAATGGTATCTTAAATACACTGTTTGATGGATATGGACCATACAAAGGAGATATCCAGTATCGTAAACAGGGATCATTGATCGCATACGAAGCAGGAGAAACGATCACATATGGTCTGTTTAATGCACAGGAAAGAGGTACATTATTCGTAGGACCTGGTGAGAAAGTATACGGTGGAATGGTCATCGGACAGACAGGTAAGACAGAAGATATCGAGATCAATGTATGTCGAAGCAAGAAGCTTACAAATACACGTGCTTCAGGATCAGATGATGCGTTAAAATTATCTCCTCCTAAGATCTTAAGCTTAGAGCAGGCATTAGAGTTTATTGATACAGATGAATTACTGGAGATCACTCCAGAGAATATCCGTATCCGTAAGAAGATCTTGGATCCAACAATGAGAAAACGTGCAAAATTCTCATAAAATATTATGATCATTCACAATTAGTTATAAAATGTCGAAAAAGTGGGGCTAACTTTGTCGAATACTTTTTCTTCTATTTGTGTCAGAATTGGAATAATATATAGAGTATACTAATAGGACACAAGAAGGGAGAAAAAGTATGACAGAGCAGGGAATCAATCATAATCAAGTGGAGGTAAGTGGACGTATCAATTCAGCGTTTGAATACAGCCACGAGATTTTCGGAGAAGGATTTTATACAGTCAAACTTTTAGTAAACAGATTAAGTGAAGCAACAGACGAGATACCATTACTAGTATCAGAAAGACTTGTCGATGTAGGAAAAGATTACACAGGAATGCTTGTAAAAGCATGCGGACAGTTCCGTTCTTTTAATAAGCATGAAGAGAATCGTAATCATCTGATCTTATCTGTGTTTGTCAGAGATCTGGAATTTATAGACAGCATGGAAGGCGTCAAACCAAATCAGATCATTTTAGATGGGTTTATCTGTAAACAGCCAGTATATAGAATGACACCGCTTGGAAGAGAGATCTGTGATATCTTACTTGCGGTGAACCGCTCTTATGGCAAATCTGATTACATACCTTGTATCTGCTGGGGAAGGAATGCAAGATTTGCAGGAAATCTTGCGATCGGTTCAAGAATTCAGCTGATTGGAAGGATACAAAGCAGAGAATACCAGAAGAGAATATCAGAGGACCAGCTGGTTAAGAGGGTAGCATACGAAGTATCGGTCAATAAACTGGAGTTTCATGAAAAGGATGAAGAATAAGTTGTATTTATAGTATCAGAAATGATATAATATCCTAAACCAAATATATTACTACAAAAGGAAGATTCTTTGAGGTGGAAAGATGGAAGGACGAGTGGAAGTATACTGTGGCCAGGGCAGAGGAAAGACATCCTGTGCGATCGGTCAGTGTGTGAAAGCAGCCGGGCAGGAGAAGCAGATCATCATGGTTCAGTTCCTGAAAGGAAAAGAAACTGAGGAATTAAGCTTTTTCAAACGTTTAGAACCAGAAGTACAGTTATTTCGATTTGAAAAATATGAGAGACCGTATGAAGATTTAAGCGAGGAAGAGAAGAAAGACCAAGACCATTTTATCTATAATGGATTAAAATATGCACATAAAGTCATTGATACAAGACAGTGTGATGTTGTAGTATTAGATGAAGTGCTTGGACTTTTGGATTTAGGCCTTTTAAAGACGGAAGAACTTGTGGAGATGCTTAAAAACCGCAGTGATGACCAGTTGATCATTATGACCGGACGGCAGATTCCGGATGAATTGATACCATATACTGATGCGGTATATTGCATCAGTACGATCAAAGAATCTCAGTGTTGATGCTACATAGGATGATAGGAGGAAAGAAAAATGTCAATTTTTACAGGTGCAGGTGTTGCATTAGTAACACCATTTAAAGAAGATTTATCGGTGGATTATGATCAGTTAGAGAAATTTATTGATTTCCAGATTGATAATGGAACAGACAGTATTGTTATTTGTGGAACTTCAGGGGAAGCTTCTACAATGTCTCATGATGAACAGATTGAAGTAGTCAGTGCATGTGTTTCTCATGTTAATGGCAGAGTTCCAGTAATCGCAGGAGCAGGAGCTAATTGCACAGATGAAGCGTTAAATCTTGCGAAGAGATCAGAAAAAGTAGGTGCAGATGCATTATTAGTTGTAACACCATACTATAACAAAGCAACACAGAAAGGTCTGGAAGAATACTATACAACAGTAGGTAATTCTGTAGACATTCCAATCATCATGTACAATGTACCAGGAAGAACAGGAACAAATATCCAGCCAGCAACTGCAGTTAAGATTGCAAAGAGCGTTGATAATATCGTAGGAATCAAAGAAGCAAGCGGAGATATCGGTCAGGTAGCAACTCTTGCAGCATTAGCAGATGGATGTCTGGATATCTATTCAGGAAATGACGATCAGGTTGTACCTCTTCTTGCATTAGGAGGAAAGGGTGTTATCTCTGTATTATCAAATGTAGCACCAAGAGAAACTCATGATATGGTTATGAAGTTCTTAGAAGGTGATGTCAAAGGAAGTTTAGACATCCAGTTAAGATATATGGATGTGATCCACAACTTATTCAGTGAAGTAAACCCAATCCCTGCAAAACGTGCAGTCGCAGAGCTTGGATATTGCAGAAATATCGTAAGACGTCCATTAACAGAGATGGAAGAAGATCACGCACAGGTATTAATTAGCGCAATGAAAGAAGCAGGAATTCTTTAAGGAGAGTTACAAAAGATGGTTAAGATTATGATGCATGGCTGTAATGGAGTCATGGGACAGGTGATCAGTAAGATCATAGAAGAGACAGAAGGAGCCGTTATGGCATGCGGTGTTGACCGTGTGGATGACGGACACAATGATTATCCAGTATTTACAGATATTAACGCATGTGACGTTGAAGTTGATGCGATCATCGACTTTTCTGCAGCACCAGCTGTTGATGGATTATTAGATTTTGCGGTTGAGAGACAGATTCCGGTTGTGTTATGTACAACAGGATTAAGCGATGAACAGTTAGAGAAAGTTCACGAGGCAAGTAAGAAGACAGCAGTTCTTCGTTCAGCGAATATGTCATTAGGAGTGAATACATTATTTAAAGTATTAAAATCTATGACAAAATTACTGGCTGATGCAGGATTCGATATTGATATCGTAGAGAAACATCATAGAAGAAAATTAGACGCTCCATCTGGAACAGCAATTGCTCTTGCAGAAGCAGTAAATGAACCATTGAATAATGAATATGAGTTCGTTTATGACAGAAGCCAGAGAAGAGAGCAGCGTCCAAAGAAAGAGATTGGAATCTCAGCAGTCCGCGGTGGAACGATCGTTGGAGAGCATGAGATCATCTTTGCTGGACAGGATGAAGTGATCGAGTTAAAACATACAGCTTATTCAAGAGCTATTTTTGGTAAGGGAGCTGTTAGTGCAGCACTTTATTTAGCAGGAAAAGAAGCTGGTATGTATGATATGAGCGATGTCATCGGATAAGAGATGAGATTTTAAAAGGCAATAAATACATGAGTTGTTTAGAGAATGTATTTATTGCCTTTTCTTATATATGTTGAATTCATTTGATGAACATTATGAAAATAAAACAGGGGTAAAAATATAATATGGGCAAGATAAAGATTGCATTTTTTGATATTGATGGAACACTGATCGATTCAAAGAAAAAGAAAATGACAGACAATACAAAAGAAATGCTGCACAAATTGCAGGAAAACGGAATTAAGATCTGCATCGCAACTGGAAGACCGCCGATCTTAGTGCCGGATTTTGAGAGTGAGGGAGTGAAGTTTGATGCATTTCTAACTTTTAATGGGGCATACTGCTATAATGATAAGGAAGATATCTTTCAAAATCCAATGGATCACAGTGATGTAGAACAGATCATAAAAAATGGAGCGAAACTTGGGCATGTAACAGCGGTTGCTACAAAGAACAGATTAGGAGCCAATGGAGTGGAAGATGATCTGGAAGCGTATTTTCGTGTTACAAACCAGGAGATTCATATAGCGCCAGATTTTGAAACACTTGTGGAAGATGATGTATTTCAGATCATGATGGCAGGTACAAAAGATGAATATGAAGATATGGTAAGAGATACCAGACGAGCAGCAGTTACAGCCTGGTGGGACAGAGCAGTCGATATCATTCCATCAGACGGAGGAAAAGGTGTAGCGGTCAAAAAAGTGTTGGAATATTATCATTTAGAAAAAGATGAAGCAATGGCATTTGGAGACGGGAATAATGACATTGAAATGTTAAAGGCTGTAGGATGTGCAGTTGCAATGGAAAATGCATCCAATGAGTTAAAAGAAATTGCAGATGTGATCTGTGGACATGTATCAGAAGATGGAATTGATGCTTATTGCAAGGAGCATGATTATTTTAAATAAATGAGAAAAAGGAATGAATGCACTCAATGTTTGATATTTGAGCGATTCATTCCTTTTTGATATTATGATTATGTACTAACGAGTTTTTTTCGCCTTCGGATAGATCTGCTTCATTTTCTGGTCATTATAATGTACATCTAGAAATTTTTCAAAACCATTGGAAGCAGGAATATCTTTATCACGTTGGTCATAACGGATCAATGCAGATAAAGACATCAGCATATTAAGAACCATAAAGACGACTACGATCCATGTAAAGACAGTACCAAAAGCAATCGGCAGTTTTTCGATCAAACCAGATAAGAATGGATAGATCTTCTTAAACCATACAACCGTTGCAATACCCCAGAAAAAGCAGTAAAGCAGATTGATCCTTCCATTTAAGTTAAAAGGCATTTTGCTATAGTCCCAAAAGACTTTTCCAAATACGATCTCACTTAAAACACTGCACAGATATTCATAAGCACCGCCAAGAAATGTACCCATCAAAAACAAGAAGCTGTCTGAACGATCCTTATAGCGGTATAAAAGCAATGTAACACCAGCAAAGGCAAATCCCCATACGATGCTGAAAGGACCCCATACAAGGCTGCTTCTGCTCATCCAGACACCCATCTTTAAACGGCAGAAGATCGTTTCAATGATATCTCCAAGCAAAGAACCGATGAAGAATAATAAAAAGACTTTATAAAAACCACAACCCTGTGCAAAGACACCAGTTTTTGGAATCGCAGGAAGTTTTAATTTCCTTTGTGGATAAGCGCGTGCCACACGGTGTTCCACATGAGAAGTTATGAACGAGCTTAATTTTAAACTTACTTTTGTGAGATAAGCATCTGCGGATTCCCAGCGGCGTTTATCGATATTTTTACCGAAGACAACGATTGCAGTTGCCACAATATCAATAACAAGTACAGCAAGCAGAATAAAAATAATCAGATGACGGATAAATGGAGGGATCAGGTGATATAACTTAAAAAATAAAGGATTTGTAAATTTTACACCGATATATCCAAGGATACCCCAGATGATAGAATGGGATACACAGATATAACCATCCAGATTCCATTTATTTTTGGAATAATCCCACCAGCGTTCATGGTAGAAGTGCTCAATAAAATGTCCGCCAAACCATTCGATAACAGTTGCATCGATAAGAGCGACTAAAAAGATCCAAAGTCCGGTCATCTGATGCGTATTGATCGTAATAACAACCGCACCGATTCCATAAGAAATACAGAGCGGCGAATTGATAAAACCACGGTTTACAAAACGCTTCTGATGAAATGCAGCCTGCACAACTTCAAAGATCCACCCAATAAATGAATAGAGAAAGAAGAGGAAGGCTAATTGAAATAGTGTTTTTATAATCATTCGTAGAAGTCTCCTTTTGTCGAATTTTGTATTCAGTATGTATAAGTATATGAAAAAATAGAAAGAAAGGCAAGAAAATAAAGGAATTCTAAACAAAAAATTGACAACTTATTAACGCAATAAATAAGAAAAAAGCAATTACCAAGGTAATAATATATAAAAAAATAAAGAGTAAAGATATATTTATGTTTAAAATCAACAAAAAGAGTGTTATAATAATAACGAAAATATAGAATTAATATGATATGGAGGTAATAATTATGGCAGCAATTATTGGAAGTCCAACACGTTACATTCAGGGAAAAGGAGAGATGAAGAATCTCTGCTCCTATGCAGATAAGTTTGGAAAGAATCTTTTCATCTTAACAAGTGCATCTGGAAGAAAAAGAGTCGAACCAGCGATCAACGAAGGAAACAAAGACAGTCATCTTGTCTATGATGTATTCAATGGAGAATGCTGTATGACAGAGATCAATCGTATCATAAAGATCGTAGAAGAATCAGGAAGCGATGTAGTTATTGGAATCGGCGGAGGAAAGATTCATGATACATCCAAAGCCGTTGCATATTACACAAAGAAACCTGTGATCATCGTACCAACGATCGCATCTACAGACGCACCATGCAGTGCATTATCTGTAATTTATACAGATGAAGGTGTTTTTGAGAAATACTTGTTCCTGCCATCAAGCCCGGATATGGTCATGGTAGATACAGATATCGTCTGTAAAGCACCGGTAAGACTTTTGATCTCAGGAATGGGAGATGCTCTGGCAACTTATTTTGAAGCAAGAGCATGTAAGAGATCTGACGCAGGTAACTGTGTTGGAGGAAAATGCACACTGGCAGCAATGAACCTTGCACAGTTATGCTTTGATACATTGATGGAGAACGGTGTACAGGCAATGGCAGCAGCCAAAGAAGGAATCTGTACAAAAGCTGTGGAAAATGTCATTGAAGCTAACACATATTTATCAGGAATCGGATTTGAAAGCGGAGGATTAGCAGGAGCTCATGCAATTCATAACGGATTCACAGCGATTCCAGAAACACATAAGATGTATCATGGAGAGAAAGTAGCATTTGGAACACTGGTACAGTTAGTGTTAGAAGATGCAGGAGAAGATGAGATCATGGAAGTAATTGATTTTTGCAGTGAAGTCGGACTCCCAGTGACATTAAAAGGATTAGGAATCGAAGAAGTGAAACCAGAACAGATCATGGAAGTAGCACGCCTTGCCTGTGCACCAGACGATACGATGGGTAATATGCCATTTGATGAGGTAACACCAGAAGATCTGTATGCAGCGATCATGGGTGCAGATGCGCTTGGAAGATATTATACGGAGTAAGTATAAGTAGCTAATTATATATGTAGATGGATAAAGTATAACCCTTGACAGATGAATGAATTTTGTCAGGGGTTTTATAAATTAGAAAATAGAATTACATAAAAAATCAGTAAATAACATTTGAAATTTTTTCTTTTTATATCGGCTGACAGGAATATTAATATTTGAATTTAATACAGCAAAATCTTTTTGTATAGAAGATACATATGTCATATTAACAATATAACCAGTGTGACATCGATAAAAACGTTTATCGAGTTTGGCTTCGTATGTTTTTAATGATTCATGCCCGGTAATTGTTAATCCAGATTTTAAATGAAATAAAATATTCCGATTATAAGTTTCTATGTATATAATTTCAGAAAATTTAATTTTAAAAATACTTCCAGAATCTTTTATGATTAAAAAATGATTTTCATTAGATTCTAATTCTGAAATAGCTCGGTCCAAAACATTTTCCAGTTGAGAATACGAAAGTGGTTTTACAAGATAATCAAAAGCTTTTACTTTATATCCAGATAAAGCATATTCAGGAAAAGCAGTTAAAAAGATTAAAATTATGGATGGATTGATATCTCGTATTTGTTTAGCAATTTCTATTCCATTATTTGTCTGAAATTTTATATCTAAAAATAAGATATCAATATCATTTTGAGAATGAAAATAAGATAACAAATCATCTTCATTCTCAAAAAAATGAAAGCAACTAATGTTTTTATGTGATTTAGAATATTGTTCTATAAGAAGTTGAAAGTCTTGAATAAAGTTTTTTTCATCATCACAAATGCAGATTTTCATAATATGTTCATTCCTCTCGAATCAGTAATGTTTTTAATTTAGGTTTTGCGGAATTGGAATGGAAATATTTACAACAAATTCATTGGAAGTGGAAGAAAAAGAGATATTTCCGTCATATTTACAAACTATTTTTTTGATTGAAGTTATCCCAAAACCATGCAGGGCAGAGTTACTTTTTGTGGTTATAAAACGTTCTTTTTTGTAGTTTAATTTTTGGTTATATGTATTGGACGCATGAATACACAAATGATTTTGAATTGTGTTACAGCGAAATGTAATACGTTTGTCTTTGTCACAACATTCAGCTGCTTCAATGCAATTATCTAACAAATTACCTAGTAAAGAGCATAATTCTATATTGCTAATAAAATGAATGTCTTCTAGTGATACATTTATTTTGCAAGAAATTTGTTGTTTGTCGATCAGCTTCAATTTTTCAGAAACTAAAACATCTATAAAAGGATTTCCTGTCTGTACAATATAAGAAGATTTTGAGAGGTCCTTCAGTAAAGAATCAATATGTTGAGCATATTCGTTGCTTTCTATAGGCTGCGATTTTAATGCTAAAAGTTGGTTTTTCAGATCATGGCGCATAATATTTAAATTTTCAATGTCTTGTAATTTTTGCTGGTAATAATAAAATGTTTTCTCTTCTTGTGATTTTACAAAATTAATATAATTTTCTTCTGTTTTTTTACAGAGATATAAATTAAATAATATAAAATGACAAAAAGAAGTAATCATTAATACAATAGAGATCCATAAAAAGACTTCATGATATTGTGAAGAAATATTGGAAATTTTTAATAAATATATAATGCCTAAAATAAGAAATAAACATGTAATGATAGGAAGAAAATAAAGAATATTTTCTATCAGTGTAAAAGAAACTTCTATATCGTTTTGTTTATAACAAAAAACAAAATGTAACAATAAGAAGGATAAAATTTTTGAAAAAATAATCATTTCTAGTGCAAGAACTTGATTATCAAAAATATCAGATAAAGAAGTACAATGTAAAACACTAAAACAGATTCCAACAGTTAACAATTCGCATAGACATAAAACAATATAAAATAGAACTATCATTTTTAAAGTGGATTTTAATTGGAAATCTAAATATAATAAACGATTTAAAAGAACAATTGAAATAAGTTCATAGGTTAATTTAAAAATAAATGGGCATGAAAATAAATTTAAAAGAACAATGGAAAGTCCCCATAATGTGTAAATGATGCCTGATTTTAAATAAGAGTATCGAAAATTAAAATATTTTGTACAATAGCACAATAAAATAGTGTCGATAGAAGTTCCAAGAAGTGTTAGCAGTATAGTTAGCGTCATAAGTTAATCTCCTGTCAGTAAAATTTAAATTTCTTCTAAAGATATATTTTACTGAAAAATTATATTTTGTAAAGGTTTTAATATAACCATTTAGACATAAAAAACGACCAAATGCGCAAGTAAGGTTTTTATTAGTAGAAAAATATGGTATTTATTAAGAAAAAACGGATGAAAAGAGGAAGAAAAAATGCGGTCAAAAAGGAAAAAAGGTATTATGTTAATAATAGTAATAACTGGCATAATAGTAGTTCTTGGAATTGTTGGATTGTTTAAATCTGGTGCAATGATACAAAAAGATTGTAAAAAACCTGTAAGATACAAAAAACTGAAGTATTTATCCTACAAATTAGAAGATCATTATAACAGAAAGATTCTTTGGCCTTCTGGAATCAAAGGAATGCCGTACGAATATCAAATTAAAAAGAATGGGACGCTGTATGGAACATTAATTGATGAATATGGTTATCCATTAAAAAAATATGGACATGTAATGAAAGATATTATTGCGTATAATGTAAAACATATAAGTTTTGGAGGAAGAGGAAGTTTATTGTATCTTGATCATAAAAACAGATTGTACGGAATGGGATGGAATAGTGATGAGCAATTTCAAATTAAAATGCCAGAAGAGAAAAGAAATAATGTAAGTACAGCAGTTTTTCGGCAACCTGTCTTTATTATGAAAAATATTATTTATGCTTCAATAAGTGAAGGTGGCGCAGTGATTGCTATGAAAAAAGATCATTCGGTATGGACGTGGGGGAGTAATGCAGGTGGAATGTTAGGATATGATAAAAATACGGATTTGATTGCTTACAAATCTAAGAAAATATTAGAAAATGCAAAATACATTGCGGCAGGTGGATACAATATGGCGGTTATTACAGAAAAAAATGAGTTATATTTGTGGGGAGAGAATTCATTTGGACAGTTGGGAAATGGAAGGCAAGATGGTTGGGATTTTGATGATTGGGGTAAAGAATATAGATTTAAGCCCAAAAAAGTAATGGGAGATGTAGCAGCAGTTCATTTGGAAAGCGGTAAAGTTATTATTACCAGAATGGATGGCAGCAAATGGGGTGCAGGAATAGGATTTGGAAATGAGAGATCACAATTTGGAAAGAAAGTTAGTACTAGATTTGTGATGATATCAAAATAATAGATATTTAAAATATGTAGATAAAAGATGCGATAGAATTGTATTAACTTCTATCGCATTTTTAATGGAAAATAAATAATTGGAATAAAATGTAAGAAAAATCTTGAATAAAAATGTAAATTAATGTAAAATTAAAAACATAGATCTATAAAGAAGAAATTCTAAATTCAAATCAAGAATCAAATCAAAAGATTCATAATGGTTATTTAGAAAAACAACCATTCAAATAATGCAGATCTGCAAAGATTATTCACAATAAGATAATACATACAAGGGGGACAAATCTATGGCAAGAACGGATGAATCGATAAAGAAACTTCTAAAAAATAAAGAAAACTTTGCAGATTTATTCAATGCAACAATGTTTCAAGGGGAACAAGTTATCAAAGCAGATAAACTAACAGAAATTAATACGGAGGATGTTCATATTGATGCTGTAAATACGATAGGAGGGAAGGAGTTGAATGTTGTTCAAAAGTATAGAGATTTAAGGATGCAATATGAAGATCAGGTGTTACAAATAGTTCTTGGGTGTGAGGATCAGAGTAAGGTTGATTATTCAATGCCGATAAGAACAATGTTATATGATGCTCTGGCATATACGAAACAGCAAAATGATCTGATTAAATGGCCAGAAGGTTCTAGGTTGAAAGATATTATTCCAGATTATAAAATGAATCTGATATGGGTATATGGAATCGAAGATATTGATAAGTTCACAACCGATTTACAATATATATTATATCTGCTAAAATATAAGCAAGATGAGATAAAATTAGAGAATTATATCAGACAAAATGATGAAAAATTAAAGCATATGGGGAAGGACAGCCAGAATGCAGTGATTGCATTGATGGGAAGTGATGTGTTGCAAAATGTAGAGAAAGAGGAAGGAGAAATGCAGATGGGAAGTAAAGCGCTAGATGCGATTCATGAACGAGGAATAAAGAAAGGAATAGAGAGGGGACAGACGTTAAATAAAATAATATTAGTACAAAAGAAAATAAAACGAGGAGATACTCTAGCTAAAATAGCTGATGATCTTCTAGAAAATGAAAAAGATATAGAAATCTTTTATAAAGTGATAAAAGAACATCCAGAGGCAGCAGCAAATGAAATTTATGAGATAATTTCTAAATAACCATATATAACAAAAAGATACGATAGAATATAAGAAAGGGAATTTAAATTCTATCGTATCTTTTTTGCGTTATTATTATATGAGTTTCTTTATTATTTTATTGATTTTGTCTTTGGTATAATTTAGACGTCCACTCAACTAAGTTCGTCTGTCGCCGTTGGCTCGGACTCACTAAGGTTCGGGACGGGCTTTCTCGCTAAATTCACACTTCGCCATTGGCTCGCGTTCATTAAGCGTTCAATGCCTACTCAACAGTTACAGACTTAGCCAGGTTACGAGGCTGGTCAGCGTCATATCCTCTGAAGATTGTTACATGATAAGCAAGCAGCTGTAATGCAACAGTAGCAGGGAATGTAGCGAATAAGTCGTCTGTAGCAGGAACCTGAATTAAATCATCATAGATTCCTTCGTAGTTTGTCATATCTTTATCTGTTACAACAATGACGTGAGCTCCACGGGCTTTTACCTCTTCAACGTTTGCCATTAATTTAGGTAATACACTTTCCTGTGTAGCGATTGCAATTACAGGAACTCCTTCTGTGATCAGAGAGATTGTTCCATGCTTTAACTCTCCAGCGCAGTAAGCTTCAGCGTTTACATAAGAGATTTCTTTTAATTTTAAGCAGGCTTCACAAGCAATACCGTAATCTAAACCTCTTCCAAGATAGAAAGCAGAGAAAGTATCTTTGATCTTTTCAGCAATTCCTTTGATGTAATCATCCATCTTTAATACTTCTTCAACAGTTCCGATTGCCTGCTCGAATTTCTCACAGAAATCTTTCATTTCTTCATCAGTCATTAAGTTGTTAACTTCTGCAAGTTTTAATGCGATCATATACATACCTGCACACTGCACAGAGAAAGCTTTTGTACTTGCAACGGCGATCTCAGGACCTGCATGTGTATATAATACATAATCACTTTCACGAGCGATGCTTGATCCCTTAACGTTAACGATAGAGATTGTTTTTGCTCCACGTTCATTTGCAAGGCGAAGTGCTGCAAGAGAGTCAGCTGTTTCTCCAGACTGTGTGATAACAACAACTAAAGTATGTTCGTCTAAGATTGGGTTCATGTAACGGAACTCAGAAGCTAATTCTACAGTCACTGGAATACGGATCATGGCTTCGATCAGATGTCTTCCGATCAGTCCTGCATGCCATGCAGTACCACAAGCAGCTACGATCACACGATTTACACCTTTGAAGATATCATCAGAGATGTTATCAGCTGTAAAATCTGCACGGTTGTTATGGATACGAGGCATAACTGTGTTATGAAGAGCTTCTGGCTGATCATAGATTTCTTTCTGCATAAAGAAATCATATCCACCTTTCTGAGCTGCTGTTGTATCCCAGTCAACGTGAAGCATCTTAGGTTCTTCGACTTTACCATCCATTGTGTATAATGTAATGCTGTCAGCTTTCATGACAACGATGTGTTCTTCAGGTACTACAAAGTAGTCTTTTGTATATTTTAATAATGCAACCATATCAGAAGCGATGAAAGAGCCATCTTTTGTATGAGATGCTACTAAAGGACTTGCATTTCTCATGCAGTAGATTTCTCCTGGATGATCTTTAAACATCACACAGAAACCATAAGCTCCTTCTAAAACTTTGTCAGCTTCTTTTAATGCTGCAAATGGATCTCCGTCATATAAAGAATCGATTAACATTGCTGCAACTTCAGTATCTGTTTCGGAAATAGCAGTGTATCCTTTTGTTTTTAAAGAGGCAGCTAATTCTTTGTAGTTTTCAATGATTCCGTTATGGATTAAAGTTACATTTCCAGATACATGAGGATGAGCGTTTACTTCTGTAACACCACCATGTGTTGCCCAACGTGTATGTCCGATACCACATGTTCCAGAAAGACCAGCAGTAGCTGCAACTTTTTCACGAAGAGTTGCAACTTTACCAGTTGTTTTTACGATCTGAGTTTCAGATCCGTTGTTTACTGCGATTCCGGCACTGTCATATCCACGATATTCTAACTGCTGTAATCCATCAACTAAGATTCCAGGTGCCTGTAAATTTCCAGTAAAACCAATAATTCCACACATAATATAAATCTCCTTAAATTTGTGCAAAGAAATAAGAGGAAGTATAAGTATGTAAAAAACTTCCAAATAAATCTTTGATTTTCTTTTTTTAACATCATATGCGGTTTTGTCCGGATTATACTGCCTCTGTTTCATGATTACTCATGGTTTTACTCAGTATATTACGTAGTCCGGAGCTGCGAGAAAGCATCCGCCGAATATCTCGATAACTTTCCTCCTCGTTAACCTTCCTATCAGATGAATTACATCTGTTTCCGTACCAGAAAGGTGCATGGCGCTATAAAAATTTGTAAATCTCCTTTCAAATATTTGCCAAAAAACTCAAAACCCAAAGTTCTTTAACGGTAGTGATTCTAACACGGAAAGAAGCAGAAGTCAAATGAGATTGCGATATTTAATAAAATGTTAATAAATTCGGAAAAATAAAATAAAATTTATCAGTATAATTTTCCGAAAAATAGGAATGTATATTTTTTGATAAGAATTGTGATTCAAATAAATACAATGGATGAGTTTCTTCCTTATTATAAAGGGCAAGGATTACAATTGTGAAATCGTAAATAAAAGATTGACGAAAAGTACACGCAAATATATAATATAAATATGATGATACAAGGAATCAAAGAACATTTTGCAGTATTTTCTGGATGCATGAGACAGGAAGATATCGCATATATTTTTGATTGATTGTATTATATAGGGGCGTTATAGGACTCGGTGAGTTTATATAACACAAAACATTATTAATAATAAGGTCATGAGTTCATGAAAAGGAGGAACTATGAGGAAGATCAAAAAGATTCTGGCATGGTTAACTGTCTTAACAGTCAATGTCAGCATGATGCCTATGCCAACAGTAGCAGCTGCTACGGCTACGGATACAGATGCTTCCAGTGCATCAAGTGAAACAACAGATGCATCCAAAGAAGCAACGCAGGCGCAGGAAGCAGCAGCGAAAGCGGTAGACAGTGCAACAAAGGCAGCGGCTACTACAGCAGCGAAGAAAGCAACAACAGAAACTAAGAAGTCAACAGAGAGCAAAGCAAAATCTGCGGCTTCAACACAGAGCTTACAGGATACGATCAAAGAAGGAATCACTGATACTGACCAGACAAAGATCGATGTATCTGCTTACGATGCAAGCAAGTCAGAAGTAAAGAAAGCTACAAACAAAGTATTAAAAGCTAACAATCTTTCTAAGTTAACAGATGTTGCTTATGAAACAAACTCTGAAGGTAAAGTTGAATCTGTAAATGTTGAGACAGATGCAACATACTTAAAGGCAGTGGACGAATTAGAAGCAATCAACGATGCTTCCAGTGATGAAGATAAAGCTTCAGAAGTTACAATGGAACAGGTAGAAGCAAGCTATGCTAAACTTCAGACATACTATGAATCACAGCCAGATTACTTTGGAATTGCGGTGCCATACTTCACATCCAAAGATGCAAAAGAAGGACCAATCAGTGCATTACTTTCAGTAGCTGATATTCCAAGAGCAGCAATCGGAGTTGAAGGTGGAGTTACAATTGCTCAGGTACAGCAGTTAGTTGATGGATTTAAACAGGCTTTACCAGGATTAGTTCAGGCTCATGGTCAGGAATTATTAGATGCAAGAGATAAAGCATTAGATCAGATTAAAGAAGGTATGACACCAGCTGAGAAATTAATGGTGCTGAATGACTGGTTAGGAAACTACAGTAACTTCGATATGGCTGATATTATGAAGAATCAGAAAAAGAATGCCAGTTCAGAAGATACAAGCAAACAGGCGATTGAAGCAAAAGTTCAGAAAGCAACAGCAGATCCATTTGCAGAACTATATAAATCAACAGCTTTTGGAACTCTTACTAATAGAAAATCCGTATGTATGTCTTACACAGCAGCATATAACTACCTTGTACAGTGTGCATTTAAAGATGTATACAAGAATGCTGATGGAACATGGAAGACAAAAGATGAAGTTAACGGTAAGTTAGAACTGAAGACAGATGACGAAGGAAATGCTATCTTAGATAAAGATGGAAATAAACAGTATGTAACAAAAGTACTGGCGAAGAATGATGATGGAACCCCTAAATTAGACAGCGATGGAAAAGAAATCTATGAAGAAGGTGGAACACCTGATTATATGATCGACTTTGTAAGAATCCAGTGGAATTCTGAAGTAGAGATGTTAGGAGAGAAATCTAATTTCAACAACCCTCATTTCTTCAGTGCAGCAAAAGTTGATGGAAAATGGTATTATGTAGATTCTTGCTACAATGATATTTATGTAGAATGTATGCAGCGTAACAGAGTTGAGACAGATGGTAATATGACACATTCTTATTTCCTGATCAGTGATACCAGCTTAAGAAAGCAGTTTAAAGGAAACTTTGATTACATCGATACATTATATGAAGATGTTGCAACAGATACAACATATGAAAATTCTTGGGTAAATAAAGCACAGGGACCAGTTTCAACTGATGGTACTTACTATTATTACATCAAGAATACATCTACATATAGTTCAGGATCTGGTTATAAAAAAGGAAAAGAACAGTTGATCCGTCGTAAATGCTCTGATGGATTAAACACAAGTGATGGAGATGATGGAGATGAAGTTCTTCTTAACTTATCTACAGGAGAAACAAAGAGTGATACAGAAGGTGGAGAATTAGTTGCAAAAGAATTTGCAGTTGATAATGATGTGAATTCTAAGAAATATGCAGGACTTACACATTCTGTAGGGTACTATAACAATGCATTATACTTCAATGTTAACAACAAGATCTTTAAATATGATTTAGATACAGATAAGATTACAGAAGTAAAGGAATACAATACAGTTTCTGCACAGCAGGATACAGACAATGAATTTACAGGAATGTCTTATACAGTAACAACTGATAAAGACAAAGCTGTTCATACAGTAAAGAATCATCCAATCGCTGCATTGACGATCAAAGATGATGGAAAGATGTATGTATCTATCGCAACAAACTATTGCTATGCATCTAACTACAAATATGAAGAGACAAATTACAATAGTTCATACATGAATTACAAGATGGGTAATCAGACAATCAAAGAAGGTGGAGATAATGATAACCAGGAATTCATGTGGAGTGCAAACTTTGTAGACACATTGGATATGTCAAAAGTTTCTGCAACAGATGAATCAGCCCATAATTTCGAGAAAGTAACAGTAGATCCAACATGTACAGAAAAAGGATTTACAGAAGAGCGTTGTACAGATGCGGACTGTGGAATCGTGAAAGCTGATACAAAGAAAGAAACAGATACAGAAGCAACAGGACATCATTATATCAAAGCAAATGATCTTTACTATACAAAAGATGATGATGGAAACAGAAAATCTGGTACATACTACTTATGTACAGAATGCTTAGATGCAAAAGAATCACTTCCAGAAGGTGAAACAGCAGGCCATACATATGGTGATGCAACAGCTGAATGGAATAAGGATAATACAAGTGCTAAGATCACAATTTCTTGTACAGTATGCGATGGTAAAGAATTAGATGCGTTATTAGATGACCAGAACAAAGATACACAGGAAGTAACAAAGACTGTTGATGCAACAGACATCAAGATTGAGACACCTGAAGACTATACTTGTGAAAAAGGTGGAGAAGTTACATATGTAGCATCTGCAACAATCGATGGTAAAGAATATAAAGTATCAAAGAAAGTTACTGTAGAGGCAGGTAAACATGTATACCTTAAAGATCCTGAGTATAAATGGGGTGACGATAACAAGTCATGTACAGCAACATTTACATGCAGCATCTGTGGAGAAAAATCCACAAAAGATTGTGATGTGACATCAGAAGTTACAGCTCCAACATGTACAGAAAAAGGAAAGACAGTATATACAGCGAAAATTACAGTCAATGGAAAAGACTACTCAACTACAAAAGATGCAGATGAAAAAGAAGCTTTAGGACATAAGTATGGAGAACCAGTATTCAACTGGGATGGAACATCAAAATGTACAGCAACATTCACATGTGCAAATAACAAAGATCATGTTGAAACTGTAGAGTGTACAGTAAAATCTGAAAATACAAAAGCAGTAACATGTACAGAAGATGGAGAGATCACATACACAGCATCTTGTGAATTTGAAGGAAAACCATACACAGACACTAAGAAAGAAGTTGTAAAAGCAACAGGACACAAATATGGGAAACCAACATACAGTGAATTACAGGGTGACGATGGAAGCAAGTTTATCTTAGCAACATTTAAGTGTGAAAATGCTGGATGTACAGATGAACAGATTTTGAAAGCAACAGAAAATGATCCTCAGGACAATGCGAAGATGACTGTCGCTACAAAAGATGCAACATGTACAGAAGCAGGAACAAAGACATATAAAGCAGAATTTACATTTAAAGATAATAAGTATGAATCTCCAGAAACAGTGATTTCAATTCCAGCTAAAGGTCATGATTATGATGAGAATGGTGTATGTAAAGTATGCGGACATGAAAAGACAGTAAGCAAGATTACATTAAAAGCGAAGACAGCAACATACACAGGAAAAGCAATCTCTGTAGATAAAGCGAATGTAACAGGATCTGCAGGAAAAGTAACATACAAATATTACTCTGACAGTGACTGCACAAAAGAAGTAACATCACATGTAAACCCAGGTGTTTACTATGTAACAGCAACAGTAGCAGGAGATGACAGCTACACAGGAGCAACAAGTGAAGCAGTAAAACTTACAATCAAACCACAGGCTACAAAAGTGATAAGCGTTGCAAATGCATCAAGCTATGTAACAGTTTCTTGGAACAAAGTAAGCAAAGCAAGCGGATACTATGTATATCGCAGTACAGATGGTAAGAAGTTTACAAAAGTTACAACTGTAAAATCTAACAAGACTGTAAAATACAATGATAAGAAAGCTACAAAGAATGGTCAGAAATATGTATACAAGATTGTTACATATTACAAAGGTAACCAGACAGTAAACAGTGCATACTCAAATGCGAAGACAGGATATCGCTTAAGCACAATGAAAGTATCAAGCCTTTCAAATAAAAAAGGTAAGAAACTTTATGTAAAATGGGTGAAGAATTCTAAGTCTACAGGATATCAGATTGAATATGTAACAGGTAAGACAAGAAAGAAAGTTAATGCTTCAGCAAAATCTAAGAGCAAAACAATTAGCAAACTGAAAAAAGGTAAAACATATTACGTCAGAATTAGATCTTACAAGAAAGTTTCAGGTACAACATATTATGGTGCTTGGAGTGGTAAGAAGAAAGTAACGATCAAGAAGTAATGGCATGAGATTTTATATGCTCCGATTGCAGCATTGACTGTAGTCGGGGCATATTGCCATTTTTAGGGAGGTTTATGATGAAGAAACATAGAACAATAAAAAGAATATTAATGATAACGATGTTTGTCTGTTTATCTCTTAAATCTCAAGGCACTCATGTAAAAGCGCAGGATAAGACAAACGTCGCACAAAAAGCAATCAAACAGCAGTTATTTGGAAAAGACAGCGGACAATCGATTGATATTTCACAATATCAGTTAAAAGAAGATCAGGCAAAGAAGATCGTAACAGGACTCCAGAAAGATTACGGTGCAGCAGGTCTGATGAAATGCACATATAAGACGAATGAAGAAGGAATCGTATCAAAGATCAAGGTGCAGACAGATGAGAGTTATCAGTCTGTCATCAAACAGGTCAATGAACTTGATGAAGATTCCAGTGATTCTGCAGACGATTCCACAAATGATTCCGAGGAACAATTAAAACAGCAGGTGATCAGCGATTATGCAGAACTTCAGAAGTATTTTGAAGATAATCCAGACTATTTTGGTGTTGCAGTTCCATATTTCACGGATAAGGATACAGAAGAAACACCACTTGGAGCAATCATAGAACTTGCCGATCTTGATAAAGATAACCTTGATATGGAGCAATTGGATCAGACGATCTGCGGGATTAAACAGGCACTAGAGATGTATGTACAGTACTATGGAGAAGATCTTCTAAAGATCAAAGATGAAATCCTTGCAAAGACAGATGATCAGATGACAGAGATTGAAAAACTTCTGGTAGTCCATGATGAACTTGCAAGAAGAGCTACATTTGATACAGACTATCTGGAGAAGACAGGAAATGGTGGAGGCGGACTGCTTTCTAGTACAGCGTTTGGCGCGCTGAATAAGGGAAAAGCAATCTGTCTTGGCTATGCTGCAGCCTATGGATATCTTGTTCAGAACATGTATCCAGAGATTTATAAACATGAAGATGGTACCTGGAAAACGAAAGAAGAAGTCGGCGATGACTATATGATCGACTACGCAAAGTACATCAAGGGAAATCCTCATTATATGGACGTCATCAAACTTGATGGAAAATGGTATTATTTAGATCCAAGTTTTGATGATATCAAATTTGATCAGGTTGTATTGTTAAGAACACAGACAGATGGGAACTGCAGTCATCAGTTCTTCTTATACACACAGGAAGATATGGAAAAATGGCTCAATATCAAAGAAAGTGTCATAGACAGTGCTTATAAAGACAAATGTGTCAATACCACATACAAAAACGAATGGTACAGTCATGTAACATCCGAGTTATCTTATGATGATGATCACTGGTATTATGTTCTTCCACAAGTAGATACAACGAATGTACCAGAAGAAGAAAAAAGTTATCATTATATCGATAAAAAGGACCAGTTAACGATGCGTGACCGTAAAACAGGAGAACTGCAAACGCTGATCGATTATGAGAGTGGACAGGTCTATAAGATGGATGGAACTCTTTCTGAGACAAATGAAGAATTGAAGGAAGAGTATCAAAAAGATATCGATTATAATAAGATTTATCCAGCACTTCAGCACAGTGTCAGTCTGTACAATGGATCTTTATATTTTAATTTAGGGAATAAGATCTACAAATATTCTTTGGAAGATGCAAGTATCACAAAGATTAAAGAATATAATAGACTGTATGTGAAACAAGATGAAAATGTAACTCCATTAAGAGAAGCATTTTTCCTGACAGATAAAGCAGGAGATAATACGAATTTTAACTTCACGGAACGTCCGATCGCAGGACTTTCGATCAAAAATGATGGAAAGATGTATGTTGCACTTGCAACAAATCTGACTAGCAAATATTCTTATGAAAGTGAAGCGGTGAATTTCATTCCGTATTATGGATATTTTGGTGAAAGTATTCGTTACAGTATGCAGTTTAGAAAGTGTGCGAATGTCAAAGAAACCATCGATATGGAACATCTGGAAGGCGATGAACACGAATATGAGACAGTCAATGTCGATCCAACCTGTATCAGAAAAGGATTTACCGAAGAACGTTGCAAGGTCTGTGGAAAAATCAAAGAAGGAACAAGAAAAGAGACAAGTGATGTCGTTGATCATCACTATGTATACGATTCAAATGCGAAGAAATATCGTTGTATCTACTGTAATCATGTCACATCATCTAATGTAAAGGTACACAAATATGACCAGAGACCGACGTTTAACTGGAGTGATGACAAAGAGACTTGTCAGGCTGAGTTTGTCTGTTCTGTCTGTGGAAATATTGAAAAAGTTGACTGTAAAGTCACATCAAAAATTGTCAAAGAAAGCAATTGTTTAGAAGAAGGAATCAAGGAATATAAAGCGGAATGTACATTTCAGGGAAATTCCTATAATGATGGACGCGTAAAGATGATTCCGAAAGCGAAAAAGAGTGTGAATCTTAAGAAGAGTGTGATGAACCTGCATGTTACAGAAGGCAGGAAGATGGAGCTTGATTCAAACTATCCAGACGACACAGTGACATCCATGAAAGTTTCAAAATCAGGGATCGTTCGTGTAAGTGGAGATCAGATTTACGGAGTAAAGACAGGAAAGGTCACGGTGACAGTCTCTACAAAGAGTAAGATGAAACTAAAGTGTACGGTAACTGTAACGAAGCCGCCGATCACGTTGTCAAAGAAAACGATCACGTTATTTCCGAAGAAGACTTACAAGCTAACGGTAAGCAAAAAGATTGCGACGGATAAAGTGTCAAAATGGACAACATCCAATAAAAAGATCGCAACAGTCGATAAAAATGGAAAAATAACGGCGAAAGCAACAGGAACCTGCTATATTACTGTTACAATGAAAAGCGGTACGACAGCCAAGGCAAAAGTGATCGTGCAGAAGAAAATAGCGATCAAAACTTTGAAAGCCAACACAAAAACAGTGACATTAAAAGTTGGGAAAACATATCAGCTGGTTGTAAAGAAGACACCGATCACTGCCAATGAAGAAATTACTTACAAAACATCAAACAGTAAAGTTGCAACGGTTGATGGTCAGGGAAAGATCACAGCAAAAGGCAAAGGAAGCTGTACGATAACGATCAAAGGCGGCACAAAGAGTGTGACAGTCAAAGTGATCGTGAGATAACAGTTATTTTAGAAAAGTCTTATCTGTAATAAATAATGTTATATATGTAATAAAAAAGGAATCCAAATGAAGAATGGATTCCTTTTTTATTATATTTGTTTTGCTATATAAGATGATCCGAAAGATTAGTCAAATTTTCCGGCTAAAATATCTTTTGTTAAACCGATACGGTTTGTCTTGAAATGGAAGAATGGACGTTCATCTAATGCGATGATATCAACTGGCTGCATATATGGTTCCAGACAGTCTGCGATATCTTCACGGATGTCGTCAATTGTATAACCATCTTTTAAGACAACAAATAAGTATGGAACGAAGCAGCGGTGATGTTCTTCATCAGGGATGATAACAAAGAATTCATCATCGATTCCAGGGATTTCTGCATCTGCAAGAAGGTTTTCCATTGGAAGTGTTGCAAGATCTCCACCACCGTAACGAGGAGCGTTTCCGCGAGTCAGTGTAAAGATTGTTCCATCTTCTGTCATGTAACCAATATCGCCTGTATGTAACCATCTTTTACCATCAGAGTGGATTTTGATGGAATTATCTGTTGATTTTTTGTTGTCATATCCGATCATTGTTCCAGGACCAGACTGGCAGATCTCACCTAACTGATTGTAAGTACATTCTTCTTCTGTATCTGGCTGGAAGATAGAAATTGTTGTCAGTGGCATAGGGATACCTACATTTCCATTTCCGATCGGATGAGCAGACATTGGCAGACTCATGTTAGAACCAGCTTCGCTGCATCCGTATCCAGTGGTAAAGCGGGCTTTACAGTTATGGTCATCTAAGAATTTCTGTGCACGTTCTAACTGGTTGTTATTATATGCTTCGCATCCTGCACCAGCAGAGATCAAATGTGACAGATCATAATCATCAGGGACACGTCCGTTACGCATCACTAATTCAATGAACATAGGGATCAGCGGCCAGCAGTTTGGACGGTAGCGCATCATTTCAAGGTCAACATCCTCTGCAGCAACAAAAGGACAAAGGATCAGCAGTTTGTTGGATGCAAGTGGCAGAAGTACCATGGAAACAACAACGGCAACCAGTGATGGAGGTAATAAAGTTACCATCCATGTTGGACGGAATTCGTCAGAAGAACCATAGAAATTCATCTGCTGAACAGTTCCGACCATAGAATATGCAGAGTGGATTACCTGTTTAGATGGGCCAGTTGATCCGCTAGTATATGCACGAAACAAGGGACGGTGGATGTCTTTTGGGGCATCGACCTGACCAGTGTATGTTTTTCCTAATTCAAGGAATTCATCCCATGACATAGTACAAGGACCATAAGCTGGATGATCTGTGTAGTGAGAATCCAGGAAATCCCAGCTGTAATCAGGAATTGTTGAGCGGTCAGCACTGCGGAGCGGACTTAAAAGAATAGCACCGCGAACACCGACAGCACGGAATTTATTGAAATCTTCCTGTGAAAGGAAATCATGTGCAAAGATCATTTTTGAACCGGCTTTTTCAACGGCTGCAACATTTTCTTCGATTGTATTGTCGCGGCATAAAAGAGAAGCACCGATTCTTTCAGCTGCTAACAGCAGACAGATGAATTCTGGTACGGATTTTAAGAACATAGGGATCTCATCGCCTTCTCCAAAACCGATCGCTTTTAAAGAACGTGCAACTTTATCTGTTTCATCTTTTATTTCTCTCCAAGTAAGGTCGCGTCCATAATAATGGATGGCAACGACATCGTCTCCAGGACAGTTCTGCATCAGATATTCATAGACTGTAGCATCTGGGACAGAAAGATGTTCGATCATTTCTTTTGGATAATACTGCATCCATGGACGGTCAATACTTGGTTTTCCAGTTAACTTTTGTTTGATACTCATCATTACAACCTCTTTTCTAGTTTCTGTATTAATTTATCTGTATTAAAATATTAGTCAGATTAATGTTGGATTCTAGTGTATCATAGAAAAGAATGAATGAAACAGAATAAAATTGATAAAAAAATGAATTTATTGATTTTTGAACAAAAAAGAACTGCAACATGTAAAAAACAACGGTTTTATCACATGTTGCAGAATTTATAAAAAAGCCTCTAAACCTGTATTTCATCGAGAATATTTATCTGTTGAATAATATGGACAAGAAATGAATGAATTTCATCCTGGTCTGTTAACAGATCCTTATCTTCGTCACTCCATGCACTTTGGAAGAAGCGGTCAAACATAGATCGGAGGTTTGGATGGTTCATGATTGCAATGTTGTTATTCCAGTTATATGTATTTAATCTTAAATAGGAAAACTGATCAGATAAAAAGACGCATTGATTGATCTGATATTTAAAATCAAGGATCATAGGTTCTTTGACCAGTTTTAATTTAAGATTTGCGGAATGATCAAATATGTAGACTAAATGTTCAAAATATTTTTTTCGCTGTGGCAGAGACAGGTGAACCATATGGTCATAAAAATCAAGATTCCCATCAACTGCAAAATCCCATAATGCCTGACAATGAACCAAAAGATGAAGCTCTGATTCTTCAAGAGTCCGCAGCGTCATGGAGTGCATATAACGAAGAGCACTTTCTTCAAAGAATAATTCATCGTTATCTTCCTTAAATGTGTCAATGAGCTCATTAAATAGGTCGTCAGGAAGGAAATGTTCTGTCATATGGCCGATGATCCATTTTGCATGAAGAGACAGGATGGAATGCATATAGTCACGAGAGGTAAGCATTTCATTCATTGTTGTTCTTCTGCATAAAAGTGATTCTCTGGTACAGCGGTCTTTGATGCCATGATAGATCGGGTTACAGTTTTTTTCGTTACTGCTGACTGTTACAGACATACAGCGATCAGGGTTTACAAGGAGTCCTGAGATCATAAAGTCATTTTTGACAGTAAAGATCATCCTTCCGGAAGCCTGCTGGTTCTGATACAGATAAAAATCGACCTGAGACATAGCAGAAAGCATGTTCATCATAAAGATGGAATCGTAAATATCATCAATCTTATCAGGGGACAGATCGATCACAAGAGAAAAATGAACGTCGGGGTAAGTATGTAATAATTTTCGATGGACATCTCCCTGCATGATCTGAAGGCGGTATTCATGATTCAGTTTCAAAAGATCCATCTCCGCCATGATATCAAGCATCTTAACTCTTCGAAGTACTGGATGCTGCATCTTTGTAATGTATTGTGCAGGACTTAGGGAAGCAAAGAAATTGACATCAGGTGCGATCAGTGATCCGCAGGTGTTTTGAAGATCCATGACATAATCATACTCGATCTCCAGATTGTCATAGATAACGTTTTCAAGCTCCTCTGGAAGATCTACCTGATAATTTTTGTATAGATTTTCGAGGCCGTCCTGAGTACTTTGGTTTACGATCTCATAACTTAGGCCGGTTAAGATCTTTTTCTTTGTTTTTTCGGTAGGGAGCATGCGCCCGCTGACCCATTTGCTGATATAACTTGCATCATACTGCAGTGCTTTGGCAAGACCTGCACTTTTGACACCTGAGATATTGATCAGTTGTTCGAGCAGCTCGCTAAACCTGTTTTTTTCATTTGCTGACATTTGTTTACCTCGCATATGTTGTATATACTTTTATTATGGTAAATAGTATAACATAAAAAGTTGTTTTTAATAAACTTTTAAGAACTTAAAACTAGATAGTTGTGTATAGGAATGGTATAATACTGTGATAGCTAAAGAAAATAAAGGAGAGAAGCATGAAAACTTTTTTTAAGAATATCGGGAATACGATTGTGAAAAGGCTTCGCAGACATCCGGTGATATGCAATTTTGTATTGTCGGCTGTTCTCGCGTTTTTGTTAGAGGTTTTAGGTCGTCAGACGTTTGATCTTAGTGCGGTCGGATTTGTGGATCAAAGAAGCAAGATGTTTCTTTACAGCATCTTTATTATATTTTTGACATATTCGGTAACACTGATCACAAAGAGAAGACTGTTTGCCTATATTATAGTGACATTGCTCTGGAGTGTTGTTGGAATTGTCAATTTTATGATGCTTAGTTCACGAAATACACCTTTTACGTATGTGGACATTACATTAATGAAATCCGTACTCCCTGTTATGAACAATTATTTCACCCCTCTTGAGATCGGTGCGATAGCAGCTTTGATCTTGATCGCACTGGTGCTTCTTGTTGTGGCATATATGTACCTTCCGATGGAAGAACATTTAAATCGTAAAAGAGGATTTGTGAAAGTTGCAGTGATCGCAGCAGCATTTGCAGGAGTAACTTGTTATGGATTTAAGAGTGGGATGCTGATCGACCAGATTCATAATATACGAATTGCATTTAGTGATTATGGAACGCCTTACTGTTTCAGTATCACAGCACTTAAGAATGGGATCGATAAGCCATCCAATTATTCAGAGAAAAAGATCGAGAAGATTGAGGAACGTACCAAGAAGAGTGTTGCAAAGATGAAGAATCAGAAGGTGAAGAAGCCGAATATCATTTTTGTGCAGCTGGAATCACATTTTGATGTGACACAGGTGAAGGGTCTTAAGTTTAACAAAGATCCGCTTGAGAATTTCCATAAATATATGAAACAGTATTCATCCGGACATTTATCCATGCCGTCTTATGGGGCAGGAACAGCCAATTCAGAGTTTGAACTGATCACAGGAATGAATCTGGACCATTTTGGAGCGGCTGAATATCCATATAAGACAGTGCTTCAGGATACAACAACAGAAAGCATGGCAACGGTATTGAAGAAATATGGCTACAAAGCACATGCGATCCATGATAACAGTGCATCATTTTATGATCGTGACCTTGTCTTTTCACAGCTTGGATTTGATACATTTACAACAAAAGAAAGTATGAACATCAAGAAGTGGACAGAGAATGGATGGGCAAAAGATGAGATCCTGACAGGATGTATCATGGATAGTCTTGATTCTACCAAAGGACAGGATTATGTTTATTGTATCTCTGTGCAGGGACATGGAGATTATCCAACAACACAGATTATTGAGAATCCTGAGATCACAGTGGAAGGGATCAAGGATGAAGCGTTAAAGAATAAATATACGTACTATGTTAATCAGGTGTATCAGATGGACCAGTTTGTCGGAAGACTTGTGAAGGCACTTGAGAAACGTGGAGAACCAACGATTCTTTGTATGTATGGAGATCATCTTCCAAGTTTAGAGATCGAAGATGAGAATCTTACGTATGGAAATAAATATCAGACAAGTTATTTTATGTGGGATAACATTGGACTAAAGAAAAAGGATGGGACGATCGAAGCATATGATCTTGGATCAGAAGTTCTTAATAAGTGTAATATCCACACAGGAATCATGAACAGTTTCCATCAGACAAGAAAAGGAACAAAGAACTATCAGAAGGATATGAAGAATCTTCAATATGATATGTTATATGGAAAGCAGTATGTATGGAATCAGCAGAATCCATATAAAGCGACGAATCTTCAGTTTGGAATCCGGCCGCTTACAGTTACAAAAGCATATGAGACGAAAGACAGCATCTTTATCGTAGGTAATAACTTTACGAATTTCTGTCAGGTGTTTGATGGAGATGTGAAGATCAATACGACGTATCATAATGAGCATCTTTTGGAGGTGTCAAAGAAGGATCTTAAGAATGGAGATACCTTTAAGGTAAGCATCGTAAGCAAGGCTCCAAGGGTGTTGAGCAGTTCAAATGAGTATGTTTATCAAGAAAAAAGCGAAAAATAACACAAAGATGCTTGTCTAAAAAGCTAAGCTTATGCTATAATAGGTGAATGTTTGTGAAATTACAAAAAAGATAATAATTTTTAGGAGGATCTATACAGATGAGTTTGCAAGTGGAAAACTTAGAACATAATATGGCAAAGGTAACAATTGAAGTTGAAGCAGCGAAGTTAGACAACGCGATCAAACAGGCTTTCAACAAGAAGAAAGGACAGTTTAACGTTCCTGGATTCCGTAAAGGAAAAGTACCTTTCCAGTTAATCGCAAAAGAATATGGAGTTGAAATCTTCTATGAAGATGCAGCAAACATCTTAATTCCAGACGCTTATGCAGAAGCTATGAAAGATACAGATTTAGAGATTGTTTCAAGACCAGAGATCGATGTTACTCAGCTTGAAAAAGGAAAAGACTTTATCTTCACAGCAACATTTGCATTAAAACCAGAAGTAACTTTAGGTGAGTACAAAGGAATTGAAGTACCTAAGACAAGAGTTACAGTTAAGAAAGACGAAATCGAAGAAGAATTAAAGAAAGTTCAGGAACAGAACGCAAGAGAGATCACAATTGAAGACCGTCCAGTAAAAGACGGAGATATCTTAACAATTGATTACTCTGGATCTGTTGATGGAGTAAAATTCGAAGGTGGAACAGCGCAAGATCAGACATTAGAGATCGGATCTGGAGCATTCATCCCAGGATTTGAAGAACAGTTAGTAGGAAAGAATTTAAATGAAACAGCAGATATCAACGTGACATTCCCAGAAGAATACCACGCTCCTGATCTTGCAGGAAAAGATGCTGTATTTACAGTAACAGTAAAAGCAATCAAAGAAAAAGAACTTCCAGAATTAGATGATGAATTCGCAGCAGAAGTATCTGAATTTGAAACATTAGAAGATTACAAAGCAGATATCAAAGAAAAGATCCGCGAAAGAAAGAAAGAAGCAGCTAAGACTGAAAGAGAAAACAAGATCGTTGATGCAGCTGTAGAAGCAGCAACAATGGATATTCCAGAAGCTATGATCGAAGAACAGGTTCAGCAGATGACTGATGAATTCGCTCAGAGATTAAGCTATCAGGGACTTTCTATGGAACAGTATTTAATGTTCTCTGGAATGGACGCACAGAAATTCGCAGACGACTTAAAACCACAGGCAGTTAAGAGAATCGAAACACGCCTGGTATTAGAAGCTGTTGCGAAAGCAGAAGATATCAAAGCAAGCGAGGAAGATTTCAAAGCAGAACTGGAAAACATGGCATCTATGTACCAGATGGAAGCAGAGCAGCTTGAAAAGATCATTCAGGGAGCTCAGAAAGATCAGATGATGGATGACATCGCAGTACAGAAAGCTGTAGATTTCCTTGTAAGCGAAGCAAAATAAGCAAGGCATTTTTATAACTTTTATGTTCCTTTTGACAAGACATAAACGAACAATGCCTGGACTATCGTTAGGAGGATGCAAGGATGAGTTTAGTACCTTATGTCATTGAACAGACAAGCAGAGGAGAGAGATCTTATGATATCTACTCCAGACTGCTCAAAGAAAGAATTATTTTCTTAGGAGAAGAAGTAAATGATGTCACAGCAGGACTTGTAGTTTCCCAGCTGTTATTTCTGGAATCAGAAGATCCAGAGAAAGACATCAATTTATATATCAACAGCCCTGGCGGTTCTGTAACCGCCGGAATGGCAATTTATGATACAATGCAGTATGTGAAGTGTGACGTATCCACAATGTGTATGGGAATGGCTGCAAGTATGGGAGCTTTCTTATTATCAGGTGGAACAAAAGGAAAACGTCTGGCACTGCCAAATGCAGAGATCATGATTCATCAGCCATCTGGTGGAGCACAGGGACAGGCAACAGAGATTGAGATCGCAGCAGAACATATTCTTAGAACAAAGAAGAAATTAAATACGATCTTAAGCGAGAATACAGGACAGCCATATGAAACAATCGTCAAGGATACAGAACGTGATAACTGGCTCACTGCACAGGAAGCACTGGAATACGGCCTGATCGATAAGGTTATGGAAAAAAGATAGTGATAGGATAGTGGGGTGATCTGGTGGCAGGTTATAATGACGAGAAAAAAGTATTAAGATGTTCTTTTTGCAATAAGACACAGGACCAGGTCCGCAAATTGATCGCAGGACCAAAAGGTAAGAATGTCTATATTTGCGATGAATGTATCGACATTTGTTCTGAGATTATTGAAGAAGAATTTGAACAGTATGCAGAAGACAGCGGAGAGATCAATCTGCGCAAGCCAAAAGAAATCAAAGAATTTCTAGACCAGTATGTCATTGGTCAGGATGAAGCAAAGAAAGTACTTTCCGTTGCTGTATATAATCATTACAAAAGAATTTTAATGGGTGGGGACTCTGATGTAGAATTGCAGAAGAGTAATATTTTAATGCTTGGACCAACAGGTTCAGGAAAAACATTATTAGCCCAGACATTAGCAAAGATGTTAAATGTACCATTTGCGATCGCAGATGCAACTGCTCTTACAGAAGCAGGATATGTTGGTGAAGATGTTGAGAATATTCTTCTTAAGATCATTCAGGCAGCAGATTATGATATTGACCGTGCACAGTGCGGAATCATCTATATTGATGAGATTGATAAGATCACAAGAAAGTCTGAGAATACATCGATCACAAGAGATGTCTCTGGAGAGGGTGTGCAGCAGGCATTATTAAAGATCATTGAAGGTACTGTAGCATCTGTGCCGCCACAGGGAGGAAGAAAACATCCTCATCAGGAATTTATTCAGATTGATACATCCAATATCCTGTTTATCTGTGGAGGTGCATTTGATGGATTAGAGAAGATCATTGAATCAAGAATCGGTAAGAAATCCATTGGATTCGGTGCGGATGTATTTGGTCAGAAAGAAAAAGATCTGGGAGAACTGTTAAGACAGGTACTGCCAGAAGACTTTGTGAAATTTGGATTGATCCCTGAATTTATTGGACGTGTACCAGTCAATGTATCTTTAAATCCATTGGATCAGGATGCATTAGTGCGAATCCTGAAGGAACCAAAGAGTGCTCTTGTGAAACAGTATCAGAGATTGTTTGAGATGGATGGTGTGAAGCTTACATTCGATGATGAAGCTTTAAATGCGATTGCCAAGAAAGCATTAGATCGTAAGACAGGTGCCAGAGGTTTAAGAGCAATCGTTGAACAGGTGATCATGAATCTGATGTATGAGATTCCATCAGAACCAGATGTGACAGAATGTCTGATCACGAAAGGTGTTGTGGAAGGCACAGAAGAACCACATGTTGGTCATTCAGACCAGAAGGTGAAAACTACAGTACCGAAGAAACGGGTAAAAACAAGCAATCATGAGATTGCATAGATAGATTAGCCGAAATAAAAACTGCTTTCGTGCAAGAGATTCTTGTGTCAAAGCAGTTTTTCTTCTTATGTGCATACTATTTATAAGAATTTTACGAAGCGAAAGGAAATACAAAATGAAAAAGACATTACCAATGCTTCCATTAAGGGGCAAATATATATTTCCCAATACAGTGATTCATTTTGATGTATCAAGAAGCAGATCGGTCAAAGCAATAGAAGAAGCGATGGAACAAGACCAGATGATCTTTTTGAATAATCAGATCGATCCGATGGTGGAAGATCCGGGGATCGATGATCTGTATCGTGTCGGAACATTAGCAAGGATCAAACAGGTTGTAAAACTTCCAAAGAATGTTATGAGAATTTTTGCAGAAGGACTGTTTCGTGCAGAACTTTGTGAAACTGTAGAATATGATCCGTTTTTTAAGGTAGAAGTATTATATGATCATGTAGAACAGCAGGAGTTTGAGGCTTTTGAAAGAGAAGCATTCCTTCGAATGATCAAAGAGGCTTTTGAAGGCTATGCACAGGCCTGGCCGCATCTAGATCAGAACATCATCAATTACATTCTGATGCAGTCAGATGTAGAGATTTTGGTGGATGAACTGGCGACACATATTCCATTTTCTTATCCAGATAAACAAAAGCTTTTAGAGGAGATGGATTTAAAAGACCGCTGCGAGATGATGCTCGTAATGCTGCAGGAAGAACTTGATGTTTTAAAATTAAAACAGAAGATTCAGCAAAAGGTCAAAGTAAATGTTGACAAGAATCAGAAAGAATACATGCTGAGAGAGCAGATCAAAGTCATTCGTGAAGAACTTGGAGAGCCAAATATAGAAGATGAAGCGGATGAGTTCATACAGCGTTTAAAGGATCTGAAGGCATCAGATGAAGTGAAAGAAAAGATTCAAAAAGAGATTTCTCGTTTCCAGACAATGGGAAATCAGACTCCGGAAAGTTCCGTTTTGAGAACTTATATTGAAACGATGCTTGATGTACCATGGGAAGAGATGAGTGAGGATTCAACAGATTTGGATCGTGCGCAGGAGATCTTAAACGAAGACCATTATGGAATGGAGAAAGTTAAGGAGCGTGTGCTTGAATATCTGGCTGCACGTGCAATGAGCGGCAAGAAAGATGCAGCGATCCTTTGTCTTGTGGGACCACCTGGAACTGGTAAGACATCAATCGCAAAATCCATTGCAAGAGCAACAAATAAGAAATATGTCCGTTTATCTTTAGGCGGAGTTCGTGACGAGTCAGAGATCCGTGGACACAGAAAGACTTATGTAGGAGCAATGCCAGGACGTATTGTGGATGCATTAAAGAAGGTAAAGGTAAGGAATCCTCTGATGCTCTTAGATGAGATCGATAAAACAGGGAAAGATCAACGTGGTGATACAGCTTCTGCATTGCTGGAAGTTTTAGATCCGGAACAGAATGAAAACTTTACAGATCATTATCTGGAAGTTCCTCTGAATTTAAGCGATGTTTTATTTATTGCAACAGCAAATGATTTATCTACGATTCCAAGACCGCTGCTTGACCGTATGGAGATCATTGAGGTAACCAGTTATACAGAAAATGAAAAATATCATATTGCAAATGACTATCTGGTAAAGAAGCAGATGGAAGCAAATGGCTTAAATGATACACAGATTCATTGGAAAGAAGATGCATTAAGATTTTTGATCACTGATTATACAAGAGAAGCGGGAGTCAGAAATCTAGAGAGAAGGATTGGCCAGATTTCAAGAAAGGTTACGAGAGATATTTACCAGAAGAAACACAGAAAAGTTACGATCACAAAGAAAGCGATCAAAGAATATCTTGGGAAACCAATCTATGAATGGGAAAAGGACAGCTTAAGAGACCAGATCGGAGTTGTACATGGACTTGCCTGGACAGCAGTTGGCGGAGTGACATTAAAGATCGAAGTGAACGTTATGCCAGGAAAAGGTATCATTCAGGTGACAGGATCTCTTGGAAATGTTATGAAAGAGTCTGCACAGGCTGCGATCAGTTATATCAGAAGCCAGAGTAAAAAATATAAGATCAAACATGATTTCTTTGAAAAGCATGATATACATATTCATATTCCAGAAGGTGCAGTTCCAAAAGATGGTCCATCTGCAGGAATTACGATGACAACAGCAGTACTCTCAGCGATCACAGAGACAAAAGTTTGTGGAAATCTTGCGATGACAGGAGAGGTTACGATTCGTGGAGATGTTCTTCCAATCGGTGGATTGAAGGAAAAGCTTTTGGCAGCAAAAAGACTTGGAATTACAAAAGTACTGGTTCCAAAGACAAATGAAAAAGATGTAAAAGAATTTGAAGAAGAAGTGATCGAAGGATTAGAGATCGTCTATGTAAGGACAATGACACAGGTGATCAAAGAAGCATTCGTACATTAAAGATCGTTAAAAAACTGGAGGCAATCATGAATTACGAAGAGGCAATGAATTTTATACAAAACACAAATAAATTTGGAAGTGTCTTAGGACTGGATAACATTAAAGAATTATTAAAGCGTCTTGATGATCCGCAGGATAAACTTAAGGTGGTTCATATTGCCGGAACAAACGGGAAAGGGTCCACACTTGCATTTCTTGCAGGAATCTTCAGAGAGAGTGGATACCGTGCGGGGAGATATGTCTCCCCTGCATCTTTTTCCTATGAAGAAAGATTCCGTATCAATGAAGAAAACATTTCCAAAGAGGATCTGTGCTTTTATATGGAAAAAATAAAGAAAATTTCCGAAGAAATGGTAGCAGATGGATTATCACATCCGACAATGTTTGAGATTGAGACGGCGCTTAGCTTTCTTTATTTTCTCGATAAAAAAGTAGATGTAGTGTTATTAGAAACAGGAATGGGTGGAAGACTTGATGCGACCAATGTAGTGAAGAAACCAATCGCAACGATCATAGCGTCCATTGGAATGGATCATATGCAGTTTCTTGGAGATACACTGGAGAAGATCGCAGCAGAAAAAGCGGGAATCATCAAAGAAGGATGCCCGGTCATCTCTTATGACAATACAAAAGAAGTCAACGAAGTGATCAAAAACAAGGCAGAGCAGATGCATAGTAAAGTAACATTTGTAAATTCTTCTGGAATCAGAGTGTTAAGTGAATCGCTTGAAGGAGAGAGTTTTTCCTATAGATCATCTGATGGAAGATGGTATGAGAAGATAGAGATCCCGCTTCTTGGAAGACATCAGATCAATAATGCAGCACTTGCGCTGGAAGCGTTGAATACGATCAAAAATTATTATTGTATCAGTGATTTTCAGACGGAAGACGGATTTAGAAAAACAATCTGGAGAGGAAGGATTGAGATCTTAAAAAGAGATCCAATGATCATCTGCGATGGTGCGCACAATCCGGATGGTGCAGAAAGTCTGTTAAATTTTTTGCAAAATAATTTTACAAACCGACGATTAATCTATATAATGGGAGTGTTGTCAGATAAAGATTATGAACAGATGGTACAGATTTTAGCACCAGTGGCAGACAAGATCTATACAGTAGCGCCGGATAATCCAAGAGCACTTTCAAGCAGTGACCTGTACGCATGTGTAAAAAAATATCATCCTGATGTCATACAAAGAGAACGTCTGGCAGCATGTCTTGATGAAGTAGAGCAAAAGGCAGCCAAAGATGATGTGATCGTGATCTGCGGAACATTATCTTTTCAAAATGAACTTGCAAACAGATAAATAGAGGATAGATAAGTGGAAAGATTCCAAAAGATCGTATGGCATGAGAAATATAAAGAAACATACGAGAGGTTACAAGAATTAGAAAAAGACCGTATATTTTGTGGTCATGATATGGAACATTTTCTTTCGGTAGCAAGAATTACGTATCTGATGGTAATGGAAAGAAACCTGGATATTTCAAAAGATATCATATACGCAACAGCTTTTTTACATGACCTTGGAAGAGCTGATCAGTATGAAAAAGGTATTTCACATGAAGAAGCAGGTGCAGTTCTTGCACAGGAAATTTTAGCAGATTGTGGGTACGATGAGAGAGAACGAAAGATCATGGTCGATACGATCTTAGAACACAGAGCCTTAGGAGAGAATGAGGACAGCTTTGCTGCCATTTTTTATCGTGCTGATAAAATCTCAAGGGATTGTATCCACTGTAAAGCAAAGCAGGATTGTTATTGGCCGGAAGAGAAGAAAAACAGCACGTATATTTACTAGGAGAGATACAATGATTATTGGAAATAAGACATTTGATACAAAGCATCACGGCTATATCATGGGAATTTTAAATGTAACACCGGATTCTTTTTCAGATGGAGGAAAGTATGATCATCTGGATGCCGCATTAAAGCATGCAGAGGAGATGATCAGTGATGGAGCAGCGATCATTGATGTTGGAGGGGAATCTACAAGACCTGGTTACACATTGATCTCTGACGAAGAAGAAATTGGACGAGTTACACCTGTGATCGAAGCATTAAAGAAGGAATTTGATGTTCCAGTGTCTTTAGATACCTACAAATCGGGTGTGGCAAGAGCAGGAATTGAGGCAGGAGCAGATCTGATCAACGATATCTGGGGACTTAAATGGGATGGTACAATGGCGGCAGTTTTAGCCGAGACAGGAGTTGCTTCCTGTTTGATGCATAACCGTAAGGATACAGATTACAAAGATTATTTAAATGACGTGGTCGCAGATTTAGATGAAACAATGCAGATGGCTTTCGATGCAGGAATAAAAAAAGAAACGATCATGTTAGATCCAGGAATTGGATTTGCAAAAGACCTTGATCAGAACTTAGAGCTTATGAATCATCTGGAATTATTAAATCAATGGGATGTGCCGGTTCTTCTTGGAACTTCAAGAAAGTCAATGATCGGATTGACACTTGACCTTCCGTCTGATCAGAGAGTGGAAGGAACTGTAGCAACAACTGTGAGCGGTTACATGAAAGGATGCAGATTCTTCAGAGTGCATGATGTCAAAGAAAATATGCGTGCGATGAAGATGATCGAAGCAATTTGTGCAAAATAAGGGAGAATAAACGATGGATCAGATTATGATCAAAGATTTGGAAATTTATGCAAATCATGGCCTTTACAAAGAAGAAAAGGTATTAGGACAAAAGTTTCTTGTGTCCGCAGTGTTATATGTGGATACGAAACTTGCAGGTGTCAGTGACCAGATGGAATACTCTGTGGATTATGGGAAAGTCTGTCATACGATCAAAGATATCATGACGCAGAATGATTTCAACCTGATCGAATGTGTGGCAGAGACTGTGGCAAAAAATCTTCTTCTTAAGTTTTCTTTGATCAGAAAACTTGAAATAGAGGTAAAAAAGCCATGGGCACCGATTGGACTTCCGCTTCAATATGTTTCAGTTAAGATCAAACGCGGATGGCACAGAGCATATATTGGTGTAGGATCTAATATGGGAGACCGTATGGAATATATCAATCAGGCGATTGATGCGATCGAAGCACAGGATGATACAAGAGTTGTTCATGTTTCAAGCCTGATCGAGACAAAACCATATGGAGGGGTGCCGCAGGATGATTTCTTAAATGGATGTATTGCGATCGATACGTTAAAAGAGCCGGAAGAATTATTGGATTTTCTGATGGATGTGGAAGCACAGGCCGGAAGAGTCAGAACGATCCATTGGGGACCAAGGACACTTGACCTTGACATTCTGATGTATGATGATCTTGTGATGAATGAAAGAGAACTTACCATTCCTCATAAAGAAATGCATAAAAGGATGTTTGTATTAGAGCCATTAGAAGAGATCGCACCATATCTGATGCATCCGCTTCTTGGAAAAACGATCACACAATTAAAAGAAATGATAAAAGAGGAACAATAAAGATGAGAGATTTGATGGAAATAAGACAGCAGATCGATCAGATTGACCAGAAGATGCTTGCGTTGTTTAAAGAACGAATGGGATGTTCTGCAGAGGTCGCAGAATACAAAAGAGGCACTGGAAAGGCAATCTATGATCCTGTCAGAGAAAGACAAAAGATTGATGCCCTGACAAAAGATGAAGATCAGATAGTGATCAAAAAATCTGTGGAAGAGATGTTTCTTCAGATGATGAGTATCAGCCGTAGATATCAGTACAGCTTGCTTTCTCAGGAAGACAGCTATATTGATGGAATGTTTGATGAGGTAGACTCTCTGGAGATCAATGAGAATACTAAGGTTGTATATCAGGGAATTCCGGGTGCCTATCAGGAACAGGCGATGGTTCAGTATTTTGGAGAGAATGTAAAGAACTTCTCCGTACCTGAATTTAAAGATGTTGTAAAGACATTAGACCGTGGAGAAGCAGATTATGGGGTATTACCGATTGAGAATACATCTGCTGGAACAGTCAGTGGAATCTATGATATGATCCTTGATTATGATATCTGTGTAGTTGGAGAGGAATCTGTGGATGTTAGACATGTTTTTGCGGCATTGCCGGGCAGCAGTCTGGATACGATCGAGAAAGTATATTCTCATCCGCAGGGACTGATGCAGTGTAAAGGATTCTTAGATGAACATCCAGACTGGGATCAGGTAAAGGTTGCCAACACAGCGATCAGTGCAAAGAAAGTTGCAGATGATGGTAAATATACAAAGGCAGCGATCTGTAGTGAACGTGCAGCCAGAATGTATGGTCTTGAGATCTTAAAGCGCGAGGTAAATGACGAAGGAAACAACACAACGCGGTTTGTGATCATGTCAAAGAAAAAGCAGTATCGAAAAGATGCAGGAAAAGTGAGCATAAGCTTTAGTGTTCCACATGAATCCGGATCATTGTATAATATTCTGACACACTTTATGTTTAATAATGTCAGCATGAGTAACATTGAGTCAAGACCGCTTCCTGGAAGAAAGTGGGAATATGGATTCTATGTAGATGTGATCGGAAACTTAAATGATCCAGCGATCAGAAATGCATTGGCAGGAATCAAAGAAGAGACAAAGGATTTTAAAATATTAGGGAACTTTTAACTTTAAAAAAGAGATGAAAAAAAGACTGGGGAAATACAAACGAATGGAAGGTAATGTAAGATGACACAAAGAACTCGTGAAACAAAATTACAAAAATTTCACAGCGTTATGCAAAAAATCTTAAAATATGGGATCGTTCTGGCATTGATCGCATTTATTGTATTAGTTTTAATGAATAAAAGCCAGTTTTCAGAAACCGTTGCAAAAGGCGTTCCGGATAAAAAAATATCCAAGATTGCGATCACAGACGGAGACAAAGTCGTTCAGAAATTTAAAGCTACATCTCATACAATGGAACGACTAAATATTTTGGTTGACCGTAATGAACAGTCAGGAAGAGCAGGAAGCATCGATCTGAATGTCAAAGACAGCAAAGGAAAATCAATTTTCCACATCACACCAAGTCTTCTGGAAGTCGATGGACTTAAAAATATGACTGCAACAATGAGACGTACAAAGAGGGCAGAAAACAGATGGTACAGAGTTGTTGTAAACCAGAAATTGAACAAAGGTGAGACATATACGATTGAGATCACAGCAAAGGGAATTAAGGCAGACCGTCCGCTTTATTTATATACATCAAAGAAGATGGGTAATATTTATGAACCTGCAGTTGTGAACGGACAGGTACAAAAAGACATACATATCCGTACAAGAGTATGGACAACACAGATTGACGTATCTGCAGTCGTATTAACAGTTGTGATCACGTTAGCGCTGATCGTACTGATCCTGGCACCTTTAAAGCTGCCAGAGAAATGGAATAAGAGACTTACATGGGCTTTGTTTATCATTACTCCATGGATCTCGTTCTATATGGTAGAGAAAGTATTCTATAATCCGATCAGTGTTATGAATAAACTGGCATTTGGATTAAATGTATTATGGTTCTATATTGTATATATGATCCTGCTGCTGATATTTAACCGCATGAAGTGGGCACTCCTTGTTGGAAATGTATTTTTCTACGGAGCAGCGGTTGCCAACTATTTTGTCATGGCATTCCGAGGAAATCCGATCACACCAGCAGATATCTATGCATTAGGAACCGCAATGGACGTGGCAGACCATTATGTATTAAGCTACGATAAAGCAGCGATCGTTGCGACAGTTGTTCTGCTTGGTTTGTGTGTATTTGCGTCAAAACTTGAAACATATCCTGTCTTTAAATGGAGAAAACGTCTGATCGTTGTGCTTGTTACAGCAATCATCACAGCTGCAAGTGCGTTTACATTGACAAGGGTTGATGCACTGGCATCAAAAGGAATTAAAGTAAACTTCTGGAGTCAGAAGAAAGGATACAGAGAAAATGGATATATCTTAAGTTTCTTAATGAATATCCAGTATACGATCGTTTCCCATCCAGAGGGATATAGTGCAGACAAAGTAAATAAGATTGCAGACCAGTATAAAGTGACACAGGGCGGCAATAAAAAATTAAAACAGAAACCAAATGTAGTGGTTATCATGAATGAGACATTCTCAGATCTTAATGTGGTTAATAAGATTAAGACAAATAAAGAGGTCATGCCGTTTATTAACAGTCTTAGTGAGAACACGATCAAGGGACATATGTTAGTATCTGTATTTGGAGGAGGAACAAGTAACTCTGAATATGAATTCTTGACAGGAAACTCTGTATCAGCGCTTCCGCTAAATGGAAATGCATATACACAGTTTGTAAAACATAAAGTGCCAAGTTTAGCATCACAGTTAAAACAGCAGGGTTATGATACATTGGCATTCCACCCATATAAAGCACATGGATGGAACAGAGATACCGTATATCCTTTGCTTGGATTTGATCAGTTCTTAGATGAGACAAGTATGAATCCAAATGGAGAAAAATTCCGTGGATGGTATAGTGACTCAGAAGATTATAATAAGATCATTGATATCTTTAACAAGAAGAAAGCAGGACAGCCATTATTCTTATTCAATGTAACGATCCAGAATCATGGTGGATATCTGATCGCTGATAAGAACTTTAAAGAAGAGATCAAGATCAAGGATGAGAAGGCAACAGATACAGCAAACCGTTATCTGTCACTGATCCATGAATCCGATCGTGCATTTGAAAAGATCATTAATTACTTTAAGAATCAGAAAGAGCCAACGATCGTTGTAATGTTTGGAGATCATCAGCCAAAACTTGAAGATTCTTTCTATGAGTTATTGTATGGAAAATCTTTAAACAGCCTGAGTTTAAAAGAATTACAGAAGAAATTCACAGTACCATTTATTATCTGGGCAAACTATGATATTGATGCGAAGAGTGATGTTGAGAATGTCAGCGCAAACTACTTATCAAGTTTAATGCTTCAGCAGACAAACTTAAAGATGTCAAGATACAATGAATTCTTACTGAATATGAGAAAAGAAGTTCCTGCATTAAATGCAAATGGATATGTTGACAAAGATGGAAAAGATCATGAGTTATCAGAAGAAAACCAGTATACAAAACTGATCACACAGTATCAGTATCTGCAGTATAACAGTCTGATGGATAAGAAGAACGTCAGCAAAGATCTGTTTTCAGTAAAATAAGCACGATGAGAGGAAGATATTGTGATAGAACAAAAAGAAAAAACAAAATTTCATAGTATAATCAACAAAGTGTTTAAAGGTGCGGTAGTATTATTATTGTTTGTCTTTATAGTCCTTGTACTAAAGAATAAAACACAGTTTTCAGAAACGGTTGCAAAGGGCGGACCGGATAAAGGAATTTCCAAGATCGCTCTGACAGGGAATGATGAGGTGGTTCAGAAGTTTAAGGCAACTTCTGATACCATCGAACGTCTGACACTTAAGATCGACCGAAATCAGGATATAAAAAGAGATGGAAGTATCACAGTGAAGATCGAAGATGCGAAAGGAAGATCCATCTATCAGATCACACAGGACTTACTTGATGTTGATGGAATGAGAAACATGCAGCCATCATTAAAGACAAGCAAGTATGATAAGAAAAAATGGCACAGCCTGATTGTAAATAAAGAGATCAAAAAAGGTGACACTTACACGATCACGATCAAAGCAAAAGGAATCAAAAAAGAGCATCCGCTATATCTGTATACATCAAAGAAGATGAATGATATCTATCAGCCGGCAGTGATCAATGGAAAGTCTCAAAAAACATTCCATATCCGTACAAGAGTCTGGACAACACAGATTGATGTATCCGCACTTGCCCTGACAGTTGGAATCGCGGTATTCTTAATGATCGTTGTATTGATTCCGCTAAAGATTCCTGAGAAATGGAACAAGCGTTTTAGCTGGTTGTTATTTATCATCAATCCATGGATCGCATTTTACATGGTAGAGAAGGTATTTTATAATCCGATCAGTGTGATGGGTCAGATGACATTCCTGTTGAATGTACTCTGGTACTATATCATTTATGTGATCTTGTTAATGATCTTTAACAGGATCAAATGGGTACTGATGGTTGGAAATATTTTTTTCTACGGGGCAGCAGTTGCAAACTATTTTGTCCTGGCATTCCGTGGAAATCCGATCACACCAGCAGATATCTATGCAGTCGGAACAGCGATGGATGTAGCAGATCATTATGTTCTGACTTACGACAAGGCAGCGATCGTTGCAACGGTCATCCTGTTTGGTTTATGTGTAGCGGCATGTAAACTTGAAAGTTTTAAAGCATTTACGATCAAGAAACGTCTGATCGCGATTGTGATCACGGCGGCTGTTACCGTTGCAAGTTCGATCAATCTTACAAAAGTTGATGATCTTGCAGAAAATGGAATCAAGGTAAACTTATTTAATCAGCAAAAAGGTTATCTGAAAAATGGATATATCTTAAGCTTTTTATTAAATATTCAATATACGATCGTATCTCAGCCGGACGGCTACAGTGCACAGAAGGTAGATCAGATTGCCAGTGATTATCAGGTGGCAAAAGGAAAGAATACGACATTAAAACAAAAACCAAATGTTGTCGTGATCATGAATGAGACATTTTCAGATTTAAATGTAGTTAACAAGATCAAGACCAATAAAGAAGTGATGCCGTTTATCAACAGCTTAAAAGAAAATACGATCAAAGGACATATGCTCGTATCTGTATTTGGTGGAGGAACAAGTAACTCTGAATATGAATTCCTGACAGGAAATTCTGTATCATCACTTCCGTTAAATGGAAATGCATATACACAGTTTATCAAACATAAAGTGCCAAGTCTTGCATCCCAGTTAAAAGAAGAAGGGTATGATACGATGGCATTCCATCCATACAAAGCACATGGATGGAACAGAGACACAGTTTATCCATTGTTAGGTTTTGATAAATTTATCGATGAGACAAGCATGAATCCAAATGGAGAAAAATTCCGTGGATGGTATAGTGATTCCGAGGATTACAATAAGATCATTGATGTATTTAACAAGAAGAAAGCAGGACAGCCATTATTCTTCTTTAATGTAACGATCCAGAACCATGGTGGATATTATGTGAAAGATCCGAACTTCAAAGAAGAAATTAAGATTCAGGATGAAAAGGCAACAGACACAGCAAACCGTTATCTGTCATTGATCCATGAATCCGATCGTGCTTTTGAAAAGATCATCAATTACTTTAAGAACCAGAAAGAACCAACGATCGTTGTCATGTTTGGAGATCATCAGCCGAAACTGCCAAATTCTTTCTATGAGCTTTTATATGGAAAATCATTAAACAGCTTAAGTTTAAAAGAATTGCAGAAGAAGTATACGGTTCCATTTATCATCTGGGCAAATTATGATATTGATGAAGCAACTGACGTTGAAAATGTAAGTGCAAACTATCTTTCAAGTATGATGCTTGAACAGACAAATTTAAAATTATCAAGATACAATGAATATTTATTAAATCTCAGAAAAACGATCCCTGCATTAAATGCAAATGGATATGTTGATAAAAATGGAAAGGATTATGAAATTTCCGAGAATTCAAAATATTCAAAACTGATCACACAGTATCAGTACTTGCAGTACAATAGTCTGATGGATAAAAAGCATGTCAGCAACAAGCTGTTTTCAGTCAAAAGCAGTAAATAAAGCAAAAAAATCAATAGAAATGCAAAGCTTTAGGCACTCTGTCTTGACAGAGTGCCTAAAACAATATAGAATGAAAGTTGTTGCCATGTAATATTAACAAGTATAAACAGGCAGCAAATAAAAGAAAAAGTCAAAATAATTGATTTTATTAGGAGGATACACATATGGTAAAAGCAGTCGTTGGAGCCAATTGGGGAGACGAGGGAAAAGGTAAGATTACAGACATGTTAGGTGAAACATCCGATATTATCGTTCGTTTCCAGGGAGGAGCAAATGCTGGTCATACGATCATTAATGACTATGGTAAGTTTGCATTGCATACATTGCCATCTGGGGTATTCTACAACCATACAACAAGTGTGATCGGTAATGGTGTGGCATTAAATATCCCTGTATTATTTAAAGAGATCGAAGGAATCGTAAGCCAGGGTGTTCCACAGCCTAAGATCTTAGTATCAGATCGTGCACAGATGGTAATGCCTTATCACATTTTATTCGATCAGTATGAAGAAGAACGTCTTGGAAAGAACTCATTTGGATCAACAAAATCCGGTATTGCACCATTTTATTCAGACAAATATGCAAAGATCGGATTCCAGGTAAGTGAATTATTTGATGATGAAGAAGTGTTAAGAAACAAAGTAAAATCTGTATGTGAGAAAAAGAATGTTATATTAGAGCATTTATATCACAAACCACTTCTTGATCCAGATGAATTATATAATACATTAATGGAATACAAAGAGATGGTAGAACCTTATGTATGTGATACATCTTTATTCTTACATGAAGCGATCAAAGAAGGTAAGAACATCTTATTAGAAGGACAGTTAGGATCATTAAAAGACCCTGATCACGGAATCTACCCAATGGTTACATCATCTTCTACATTAGCAGGATATGGTGCAATCGGAGCAGGAATCCCTCCATACGAGATCAAGAAAGTTGTAACAGTTGTAAAGGCATACTCAAGTGCAGTTGGAGCTGGAGCTTTCGTAAGTGAGATCTTTGGAGATGAAGCAGATGAACTTCGCCGCCGTGGTGGAGACGGAGGAGAATTTGGAGCAACAACAGGACGTCCAAGAAGAATGGGATGGTTAGATACTGTTGCAACAAAATACGGATGCCGTATGCAGGGAACAACAGATGTTGCATTTACAGTCCTAGATGTACTTGGATACTTAGATGAGATTCCAGTATGTGTTGGATACGAAATCGATGGAGAAGTGACAACAGACTTCCCAACAACAGGTAAACTTGAGAAAGCAAAACCAGTATTAGAAGTACTTCCAGGATGGAAATCTGATATCCGTGGAATCAAAAACTACGAAGATCTTCCAGAGAACTGCCGCAAGTACATCGAGTTCGTAGAAGAGAAGATTGGATACCCAATCACATTAGTATCTAACGGACCAGAAAGACATGATATCATCAGACGTGGTTTTGAAGACTAATTTTAAGGACAACCAATATGAGCAGAAATAATGCAGATAAAGAGGAGAAGAGAGGCTTTAAGAGAGAAGCTCTAAGCTGGGTTATCTGTATCGTGGTAACCATTCTTCTGACAGAATTTATCTTGAATTTTGTAATTATCAATGCCAATATTCCGAGTGGTTCGATGGAGAATACGATCATGACAAACGATAAACTGATTGCTCTGAGAACCTCCTACTGGTTTAACGATCCGAAACGAGGAGATATCATTATCTTTAAGTATCCGGATGATGAAAGGGAATGGTACATTAAACGAGTGATCGCACTTCCTGGAGAGACAGTCCTGGTAAAAGACGGGAAGGTATATATCAATGGAAGTAAGAAACCTTTGAATGAGCCATATATCAAAGAAGAACCAGTAGAAGATTTTGGACCATACACAGTACCAAAGAACGGATATTTTGTGATGGGTGATAATCGGAATAATTCAAATGATGCAAGAGACTGGGATACCCACTATGTTTCAAGAGATGAGATCTTGGGAAAAGCATGGTTCAGGTATTATCCATCGATCAAGAGAATCAAATAACAGACCAAGAAGAAAGGCAGGAATATAAAGATGGAGACAAAGATCGTTAATGCACAGAATGCACCAGCAGCTGTTGGACCATATTGCCATGCAGTAGAAGCAGGAGATTTTGTATTTACATCTGGACAGATCGGATTAGATCCACAGACACAGGAATTAAAAGAAGGTGTTGCTGCGCAGACAAAGCAGGTATTAGCCAACTTAACAGCAGTATTAAAAGCATCTGATCTTACACTGGATAATGTTATCAAAACAACTGTATTTTTAGCAGATATTAATGATTTCGCAGAGATTAACGGAATTTATGAAGAAGCATTTGGAGATAACAAACCAGCAAGATCCTGTGTACAGGCAGGAGCTCTTCCAAAAGGAGCATTGATCGAGATCGAAGTTATCGCAGTAAAATAATCATGATCTAAAAATAAGATTCCGGGACGGACACTTGTGAGGTGTCTGCCCCGGAATTTTTTTGTCTTTATACTTTATAAATTTGAAAGCCAGAAAGAAGCGGATCGATTATTTTAACAGATCTAAGAGACGATCATTATCCTCTTCTTTTTGAATACAGAAACGGATAAACTCACCATCAAGACCGTGGAAGCTTGAACAATCACGAATCATCAGTCCTTGTTTGATGCAGCGTTCAAACATTTCAAAAGAAGTTGTGCCATCTAAAAGTTTTACAAGAATAAAATTTGCATAAGCAGGATAGATTTTTAAATTTGGACGTTTTGACAGGACTTCAACGCAATGCTGGCGCTGAGTCTCAATATAATCTTTCGTGGTCTTAATATAATCTTTATCCATAAACATCGCCTCTCCTGCAAGAGCAGCTAAAGTATTGATCGTCCATGGATTCTTAATATTGTTCATACGCTCAAGGAAAGAAAGGTTTCCACAGATACCATATCCAAGACGCAGTCCGGGAGCACAGAAAAATTTGGAAGTGCCGCGAAGGACCATAAAATTATCGAATTTTGTTGTGAGAGATACCGCAGAGATCTGATCAACATCTGGTGCAAATTCTACGTAAGTTTCATCGATCATCACGAAAATGTTGTATTTTTTACAATGAGTAAGGATCTTTGCAATCTCCTCTGTAGTCAATGCACTGGATGTAGGGTTATTTGGGTTACAGATCGCAAGCAGATCGATCTGATCATTAAGTTTTGAAAACAGATCATCAAGATCCAATTTAAAATCAAGATCTTCTCTTAAATAATATTCTTCTACATGTCCGCCAACAAGATCGATCTCTCTTGTATATTCAGAATAAGTAGGAGACAGAAGCAGGGCATGTTTTGGTTTCAATAACTGCATTGTCAGACTGATCATTTCTGTTGCACCATTTCCTACGATGATATGTTCCATTGGGACGTTGCAGTATAGAGCAAGGGTGCTTCGAAGTTCCTTATAATCACGGTCAGGATACTCGCTGATGCAGTCAATATGAGATGACATACTCTTTTTTAATAATGGAGAAATTCCAAGGGGATTGACATTCCCTGCAAAAGGAATGATGTCCTCTTTTTTGATTCCATAATAAGCTTCTACTTTTTCAAGATCACTTCCGTGAAATTCCTGTTTTTTTTCTGCCATGGTAATTCCTCTTTTCCTTTAATATTGTGTCGAAATTTGGTATAATGAATACTAATTGAAATTATGTATTATTATACCCATAAAATCTTTTGGTTGGCAAGGAGCAGAATAAGATTATGTCAGAATCATTAGAAAACTTTACAAATATCGTAAAAGAAGATTATCAAGGGGCAAAGACCTTGTTTTTTTCTGATGCGTTTCAAGAAGAATATTTAAAAGATAAAGAAAAAGAAAGGAATACCTATCATCAGCTTTTACTTGGGCGAAACAGAGATCAGATCTTAGAGGAATTTTTACTGAGTGTGGATCAGAAATCACCAGTATTACTAGATGCGACAAAGACAATGTATCATGCAACCATCTCAAATCTTGACGAACCGTTAGAGATCACGGTGAGAAAAGACGGATGGGGATATATCGTTGGAAGGATTAAAAGTGACGGGAAGTTTTTATCTCTGCACAAAGATACATTCCGCGCAGAGGACTTTGAAGATGGACAATTAACGATCTATGCAGATTTAAAGACGATCCCTCATGATGGAGATAAAGAGCATGTGATCGTACAGACCGTGTATCAGACGATCGAGATTGAGATCATCTATAAATCTCAAAAAAGCGAGCGAAAAAAAGAAGAAGAATTCAGAAGAAAGAAATTATTTGAATTATATATTGATTTTTGTACTGGAAGAGTTACACTTGAACAGTTTGTAGAACGTGCAAGAACTGTTCTTGATAAGATGCCGGATCATCCTGTGAAGAATCGCTTGTATGAGCTTATGAAGCTGCATCTTGATATGCTTTTGGGCAAAGATGATCTGGATGAGAAGATTCCAGAAGATGCAAAGAAAGAATCTTTAGAGATCTGTCAGGGATATGCCTGGTATCTGCAGGCATTTTATGATAAAGGAGAAGATACGATCAAAGAAGCCAAAGAAGAGATCAAGGTGCTTTATGATCAATGTGAGAATATCAGGATCAAGGGATATCTGTTCTGGTTTATGATGAATTTAAGCGAAGAGCTAATGAATGATCCTAAGCTTCGAATGGAACAGATCAAAGAATTATATCAGGAAGGATGCAGAAATCCATTGCTTCGATTTGAAGGCAGCTGTATTCTTGGAGAAGATGAGCAGTTATTAACTCAAGTTGATTCCTATGAATTATGGGTGCTTGAATTTGGAGCAGGAGAAAAGATCTTAAATATGCGTCTGATCGGTAAGATCTGTTTTCTTGTTTCAAGAAATAAGATTTTTTCAGAAGAGATCTTATGGCTCTTTATGTGTATTTATAAAGAATATCCACAGACAGATGTGTTACAGGCAATCTGTGCACTTATGATCCAGGGCAACTGCATGGATGAAGATTGTCATCCATACTATGAAGAAGCACTCGAAAGAGGTGTACAGCTGATCGGTTTACAGGAAGCCTTTTTAAGAACGATTCCAAAGGGAGAATATCCACTGCTTCCAGAAGAGATTCTTATGTATTTTACTTACAGTGGAAGCTTAAGCCGGGAAGAACAAAGCAGATTATTTGCTAACGTTGTACAAAACAGGAGAAAATACCATAAAGTATTTGCCAATTATGAAGAGTTGATCCGTACATTTTTAAGAGATGAGCTAAAGAAAGGACAGCTCAATGAGGATCTTATCTTATTATACCGTTATTATTTTGAAGAGCTTCTAAAAGATGAAGAAGTAAGACAGTATCTTGGCAATGTGATCTTTGCACAGTGGCTGGTATGTGATAATGAATTTATTCAGAAAGCAGAGATCAATCAGGCATGGAAGAAAACTTTGGATGTGTGTTATCTGTCAGAAGATAATTTATATGTGGAAGTTTTTGATAAAGACGCGGGATTTATTTTCTTTGATAATGAGGGAAATCGTTATATAGGTTCTGTTGCTTACCAGTTAAAACCAATCTGGTCAAGAGAACAGATCAAGATGTATTGTGACATTGCCGATGGAAGTAATGATCACTTTATCATGTACAAAGGTGCAAGATTTAAGACAAAAGCAAAATTAGAAGAAACAGATTTTCCAGTTGTATTATCTGCACTGAAAAGCCAGAACTTAGATCATTTATATGAGCAGGAACTGTTTGAGAAAGTTTTAGAGTATTACAAAGCACATGATAAACAAGAAGAATTAAAAGAAGCATTGTCTTATGTGCAGTGGGATCATTTGGAAGATGAACACAGAATTCATATGATCAGTTATTTTATAGCTGCCAGATTATATGAGCAGGCGATCAAGGGCATTGGAGAGTATGGTTATCAGTTTTTGAACAAGGAAGAGCTAAAAGAAGTTTGTCTTTATGCGCTTTCTGTCGTAGGGAACAGACGCTCAGAGCTTCTTATAGAGATGTGTAAGCAGTCTTTTGAATATGGGGATGAAAGTAAGCAGGTAATCTCTTATCTGCAAAAATATTTCCATGGAACAAAAGAAGAAATGCTGCGTATCTTCGATGCAGGACAAAAGCAGGAGATGTATGACAGGATCTTTGTGGAAAGTGTTCTAAAAGCATGTATTGCAGATGGAGTGGACGGTACAGAATTTAAGGTATTTGATGAGTATTTAAATCAGACGGAGACAAACAGCCAGCTGATCGATGCGATGCTTGTGGAATATGTTAATTTTGCATATGAGAGCCGCAGGAAACTTCCGGAAAGATTCTATGAATTGATCGGCAGGAAGATCGATCTTGGAAAAATGGACTGGATGTATCAGCAATTGTATCTTGATTATTACAAAGATCAGAAAGAACAGCTTTCTGACAGATGCAAAAAAAGGATTGAGAAGATCAGAGATTATCAGATCGTTAAGATGGATCATATGCTTCCAGTATTGTTTGAATATGTTGATGTGGTTAAATTGCCGAAATATCTGTGTGCCAAAACATTTGTAGAGATCTATGCGAAGAGCGGGGCAAATGTAGTTTTCCACTATATGGATACAGATAATAAGCATTGGGTAGAGGAACCAATGAATGAACTGCTTCCAGGTTACTATGTGTTGTCTCTTGCAGTCTTTTATCATGAGCTTTCTGATTGTTATGTCAGTGTATCTGGAGAGATGAGACGGCACAGAGATGATGTGGTCATATCCGATCATATGGAATACAGTAAAGGCAGCAGATTTTATGAGTTAAATGATCTGTTCATCCATCAGCAGAATGTAGATATCAAACAAAAGATGGAACAATATGCGATAAAGACAATGATGACACAGTTGATAAAACCAATGACAGAGGAATAAAATATGCAGACGGCAATACATTTTGAAGGAGATCAGGCATTTATATGCGTGTCTGATCATGGGAGAATTAAAGAAGAAGAGCCGGTTTCTTATGGAAGATCCAGAGTAGAGTTTGTGATCCAGACGGCGAAAGCACAGAAAGAAGGAGAGATCGGAGTTGTATTTGATGAGGCAACAGGGCAGATCGTAAAGAATGCAGAAGAACAATGCATACGTTCTGGACTTAAGGAAGGCCAGGTACAGTTTTTTACAAAAGAAGAAGCGGCTCTGGGAATCATTGGATTTCGAGGAGATAATCTTTTAAGAGGAAATGCGATGATCTTTGACTATACAAGAAAACATTTTGTATGTTATGAAGTCAAACGGCAAAAAGATAAAGTTTTTGTTGAGTCTGTGGATTATACGGAGCAGATCAAAGATGCACACACAGACAGACAGAAGGATGAAGCGTTTTTAAATATCATCAGACAGGCATTATCAAAAGGCATCACAACAACGGTTTATCTTTGCGGAGAAGGTTTTGCCGGGAACTGGTTTGAGCAGTCAACAAAAGCACTTTGTATCGGAAGAAGAGTTTTTATGAGCAAGCATTTATTTGCCTGCGGAGCAGCTTATCTTTGTGCAAGAAAGAAACAGGGAAATACATCCATGGACATTACAAGCCATACAACGATCAGCCAGATTGGTTTGATGGTTCATCATCATGGAAGAGATATGTTTTGTCCGCTGATCATGGAAGGAAAGCCATGGCAGGACAGCAGAGGAGAGATGGAGATTTTTGTTTCTGGAGTGAATGGATTAAGTTTTGAAGTGAGAAACCGATCTGGAATGAAAAAAGCATCGATCCGTATGCCGCTTGATGGAATGAAAAAAGATGCAGATATTGTATACAAGTTAAAGATTCAGGGAGAATATATCAAGGCAGATCAGTGCAAGATTAAGATCACAGACCTTGGATTTGGAAGGATACGTCCTGCAAGTTATCAGACATGGCAGCAGATCATATATCTGGAGAGAGGTGATTATTAAGTGAGTAAGATTGTTTTATGTGAGACAAAACCTGCCCAAACGGCATATACGATTCATAAGATCAATCGAAGTTTTCAAAGCTATGAAGAACTTTGCTGGCTGTTGGAGCATTACCTGATCTTCTTTTTAAGCGAAGGATTTGACAGATCTTTAAAGATTTATATGGAAGAACAGCTGGGAATCCAGATAAAAGGTGAAGATACAGTACAGCAGGTAAAAGAGATCATTAATTATCAAAACTTTTTTACAGCTGATGAAAAAATACAGTTCCAGCAAAAATTAAGAACTACTTATTTATATTCGGCAGCAAAAAAACAAAAACTTCTGGCAGATATGTACTTAAAGCATCATTTATATTTAATGGCGCTGACATCATACCAGAAACTGGAGATCGTATCAGGAAAGTTAAATCCAAATGAACAGACACAGGTATGGTACCATATGGGGCTGTGTCAAAGCCGGATGTTTTGCTTTGAGGAGGCAAAAGAATCTTTCAAAAAAGCATTGATGTTAAGAGCAGACAAACAGATTCAGGAAGCATACTTTATGGCAGTGTATCTTTGTGAGGATTATGAAGCATTTATTGAAGATGGAAAAGAGATTTCATTTGATGAAGAACACTGCAAAACGATCTATGAAAATATCAAACAGTGTGAAAAAGAACTTTTTGAAAAAGAAGAGTTTGATAAACTGGCCAAAATAGATTATCATAGAAAGAAGGCAGATGAAAGTATGACCCGCCGATTAGTTAAAACAACATTAGGAAAGTGGAAAGATGAATACAAAGCAGAGATTATCTAATGATCTATTGAATGACAGTGAGATCATGACAGAGAAACGGTTTGTAAAATTATATGAAGAAGAGATCGAAAAGATCGATGACCAGATCAGTGATCTTAAGAAATTTGATGAGAAAGATTTTGATGCCAGAAAAGAAGTTGAGGAGAATGCCAGAACGTATTACAGGGCATTTGCCAGAGAGTTTTATGACATTTGCGAAGGAAGATTAAGTGATGAAGAGTTTTTTGATCTGTGGGAGAGAGAAGAAGAATTAAGGACAGGACTTAATTCGATCAATTCTCTGGAAGGAGAACAAAAACAATTAGAGAAAGAGCTTGCACATGCCAATGAAGAAGAAGCAATAACGAATCGCAGTCTTTTGGAAGCACAGGGAAAAAAGAAGAATAAGAGAGCACTTTTTATTTCTTTTTTGATCATGGCAGTTGGTATTTTTGCAGTGACAGGCTTTTATATCTATCATTTTGAAATTTCACCAAAACAATATTTGTGGCAGCTTAGTGCAGTTTCTGTGCTTATTTTAGTGTTTGTGGTCATTTTATTTCGTGGACAGAAGAAAGCTTCTGACCAGCTGAAACTTTTAGAGATGATGAGTACACATAAGACGCATACAGGAAAGCGCTTAGAAGATGATAAACGAGAGATTGGAAATGATCTTAAATTCTACTATGAGAAATTTGAGACAATATTTTCATATATTTCATCAGAACAGTGGAAATTATTTGATTTTTGTGGTAAAGTGTCAGCCAGATTAAGAGTTAGCGAGAAGTTATTGGAAGCAGCCGATGATCTGGAACAATTATTAGAGAAGAACCAGTGGAAGACATCCGGATTCTGGATGTATCATCCAAAGGTTTTATATGATCTGATCAAACGAAGGGATTACCTTAAGGCATTGAATCAGAGAAAAGATATATGTGCTAAGGAATTGAACCGTCATGAACAGATTTTAGAAGGAATCGGTGCGCAAGCAGATTCCGAAACTATAGAAGGAGTTTAGAGATGAAAAAAGAATTAGAAACAACATACGATCCAGGTGCGATTGAAGAGCGCCTGTATCAGAAATGGCTTGATAACAAGTACTTCCATGCGGAAGTGGATGAGACAAAACAACCTTATACAATTGTAATTCCACCTCCAAATATCACAGGAAAACTTCATATGGGACATGCACTGGATGAGACACTTCAGGATATCCTGATCCGTTTTAAAAAGATGCAGGGATTTAATACGTTATGGGTACCAGGAACAGACCATGCAAGTATCGCAACAGAAGTTAAGATCATCAATGCACTCAAAGAAGAAGGAATCGAGAAAGAAGATCTTGGAAGAGAGAAATTCTTAGAGCGCGCATGGGACTGGAAGAAAGAATATGGTGGAACGATCATCGAACAGATGAAGAAACTAGGTTCTTCCTGTGACTGGGATCGTGAAAGATTCACAATGGACGAAGGATGCTCTGAGGCAGTCAAAGAAGTTTTCATCAAATTATATGAAAAAGGTTATATTTACCGTGGATCAAGAATCATCAACTGGTGTCCAGTATGCCAGACATCAATTTCTGATGCAGAGGTAGAATATGAAGATCAGGCTGGACATTTCTGGCATATCAAGTATCCAGTCGTTGGAAGCGAAGATGAATATGTAGAGATCGCAACAACACGTCCAGAGACATTATTAGGAGATACTGCAGTGGCAGTTCATCCAGATGATGAAAGATATACACATTTAGTAGGTAAGATGTTAGAGTTACCATTATGCAATCGTCAGATTCCAGTGGTAGCAGATGAATATGTAGACCGTGAGTTTGGAACAGGTGCCGTTAAGATCACACCAGCACACGATCCTAATGACTTTGAAGTTGGAAAACGCCACAACTTACCAGAGATCAACATCTTAAATGACGATGCAACGATCAACAAAAATGGTGGAAAATACGAAGGTATGGACCGCTATGAAGCAAGAGAAGCTATCGTTGCTGACTTAAAAGAGCAGGGATATTTAGTTAAGATCAAAGAACATGAACATAACGTAGGAACACATGACCGCTGCGGAACAACTGTAGAACCTATGGTCAAACCACAGTGGTTTGTAAAGATGGACGAACTTGCAAAACCAGCGATCGAAGCTGTCAAGAATGGTGATCTTAAATTCGTTCCAGAACGTTATACAAAGACATACCTTCACTGGTTAGAGAATATCCGTGACTGGTGTATTTCCAGACAGTTATGGTGGGGACACAGAATTCC
>ERZ1035025.84-NODE-84-length-64095-cov-19.047299_pt1 | contig 64095 bp, 42 predicted proteins | sample MGYA00520619_ERZ1035025 | MGnify/ENA primary metagenome ERZ1035025 (study PRJEB33766, sample SAMN09781742) | gut metagenome | biome: gut microbiome | host: Homo sapiens | place: Madagascar | study: EMG produced TPA metagenomics assembly of the PRJNA485056 data set...
CGATACGAGCATCCGCGTCGGTCGATGCGGATGACAAAAGTAGGGAGTATGAAGAAGAAAAGAGATGGGGTGAACGAGGGGAAAGAGAGGTGCGTGCCCCCTTTTTTGCGTTCGCCACCCAATCAGACGTGAACGCAATCTGTGAGTATTTGTGAATATAATTTGATATTTTTCTTAAAGAAAGCACTTGTTAAGCAGGAAAAACATCGCTAAAAAACTTGCTTCAACTGTTTATTGTTCGTAACTTTACGCTATAAAAACCTAACAAGAAACAAAAAACGGCTATGAAAAAAGAAGAAAAGAACGTTGCGCAGCTCACGGACGACGAGATATTAGAGGGTTTTCGCAACGCCGACGAGCATATTGTAAAGGAATACTTCTACGGATACTGCCGCGTGGCATACTGCATATACGACCGTTGCTACGACTTGCAGTACAAGCCGGGCATGGACTTCTACTCGCTCGCCCATGAGTATTACCTTGCGCTTATCAAGCACGACTTCCGCCAACTGGAGGACCGCAAGCCTACGATGTCGCTAAAGACCTGGATGGTGAACGGGTTTCGCTTCTTGGTGCTCGACAAGCTGAAGGGGCTGAAGAAGGAACAGCAGAAAGAAAGTCTGGAGGAGCGTATGGGAAACTCTCACCTCAGATTCGACGTGCACGACGACGAGTTCGCAGAAGAGTTCCGCAACACCATCGACGAGATATGCCGCACTTACTACGGACGCGACAGTCGCAACTCTATAATCCTGCAAATGCTTTTCGTAGAGGGATTTAAGGGCAAGGAGATTGCAGCGCAACTCGGCATCAGTCAGCCTGCCGTAACGGAGCGATACAATCGCATGATGCACGACGTGGTGGTGCCATACTTCAAGCGCTATTTCGTGACAAACGAATATGGTTTACAGAGGGAAATCAAGGCATCTTACAGCGTTGCCCCGACGTCCGCATCCGCATTCAGCAACTATATATTTAGTGATATGAAAGAAAATTATACAGGACGCGTCACTCCTTCATGGATTGACGATTTGCAGGAAAACCAAGTGTTTGTTTTTGGCAGCAATCTCGCCGGAATGCACGGCGGTGGCGCTGCTCGCATTGCGCGTCTGCGCTTCGGAGCCGTGATGGGCAATGGTGTGGGTATGCAGGGCAGGAGTTATGCCATACCTACGATGCAGGGTGGTACGAAAACAATACGTCCGTACGTGGACGACTTCATCGCTTATGCCAAGGAGCACCCTGAACTGACGTTCCTCGTGACGCCTATCGGCTGCGGCATCGCGGGCTTCGAGCCTGAGGATATTGCGCCGCTATTCGAGGAAGCGAGCTATGTGGAGAACATCTGGTTGCCTAAGAGCTTCTGGAAAGTGCTGGAGTAGTTGGAATTGAGAGTTTCTCCAGTTGAGAATTGAGAGTTGAGAATTGAGAGTTATGATTACCTTTTCAGCAATCTCTTTTAGCTACAATATATAAATCGCATTGCATATCATAACTCTCAACTCTAAATTCTCAACTCTCAACTGAAATAACTCTCGTTACTTCTTTTTCTTATCAAAGTAGCCGCCTTCCGGCATTTCCACTCCCTTCGCCAGACAAGCGCTATAACGTACGCGCGAGAAGTTTTCGCGGGCAAACATCTTCTTCGTACCTTCCTCATCCTCCTGGAAAGTGAGGTGATTGTCAATGCCCATATCAACCGCCATTGCCTCCACGTCGAGATTGTCTGTGCCGATGAATGTGAACGTCCATCCCTGCTTCTTCAGCTTCTCGATGAGGTTCTTTATCATACGCAAACTGTACTCCTCGCTGCAGTTCTCCTCGCCGTCGGTGACGATAGTAACGAGCACGTTGTCGCCCTCAGCAGCCTGCGCGTTTATTTTCGCGATGCCCATACCGATGGCATCGTAGAGCGGCGTACCACCGCACGGACGATAATCGCGCATACTGAGACTGCGCGCATCGTCAGCCAGCACGTTGTCATAAAACAGTTTTTTGTGCGTACTATCGAAGGTGATGAGAGTCACACGCTGCTCAAGTTCGCTATGCGCCTTGTGTATCTTGCGGATTGTCTCAAGGGTTTCGTTGATGCCCACCAATGCCTGCTTGCGGATAATCTCCATGCTTCCGCTCTCGTCTACTACCAAAAGATTGAATACTCGCTTCATAATTCTTGTTTTTTAGTTGTTTATACTTTGTTATTTTCGTATTGTGCATGCCCATTCGTGGCGTGCTTTATATATTATAAGAATTATAGAGGCGAAAAATTAAGGCGATCTGTCATTTTTTATAAAAAAAAGTCAGCTGCACATAGCGGAAAGCTAATGCAGCTGACTTTATATCAATTGCGGGCAGCGAGAATTTCGCCCCACAAGTCGCATAGTTCGGTCATGCGCTGAAGAACAATATTCGCTCCGTTGTCAGAGAGAGCAGAATCGGGCAGCGGACCGCTATTGATGCCCACTGTGAAGATGTTGGCGGCTGAACCAGCACGCACGCCGAGCGGCGCATTCTCAACGACAATGCCCTGCCACGGCTCGTAATTGCCAGTCTTGCGCAATCCCATTAGATAGGGATCGGGATTGGGTTTGCCACGCTGCACATCGTAAGCACTCACGATATGGTCTTCGGTGAGAAAGCCTTGGAAATCAGACAGTAAACGCTTGATAAGCGGACGCTGACCGCTGCCAGTCACTACGCCGATTGTAAGACCCGACGACTGAATCTTCTGCATGATATCGAGCACGCCGGGGAATATCTCAGCAGTCGGCATACGATGGAACAGGTCGGCTTTGACGTCGTACATACGCTGCGCCTCTGCCTCGGTGATTTCCCTACCCTGCTGCTTGCGCACAAAGTGGCGGATGGTGTCGACACCGCGCGCACCTTCTGTGGCATAAGAGTCGGCAGCAGTGAAGTGGATGTCGAACTGCGCCATTGCCTCCTGCCAAGCCGCAGCATGATTGCGCATGGAGTCGTAGAGCACGCCGTCCATGTCGAAGAGCACGCACTTCGGGTCGAAATGGTCGAAACCGTGAGACGACTGGTATTGTTTGATTGCTTCTTTAATCATTTTTTATTGTATGGATGGTTTATGAGGGGTGCGTGGAAGGGTGCGTGGGTATGGCAAGGATGCCATACCCTCCTATGGATAGCAAAAACGGACTGCCGAAAAAGATTCGTTGCAGTCCGTTTTTCACATTGTATTATTAAGATATAATTTCTATTCAAGAATAGACATTACTTCTCCTCAGCAAGACGCTTCTGGATAGCCGCGCTTTCAGCCTCATAGCCAGGCTTGTTGAGCAGCGCGAACATATTCTTCTTGTAAGCCTCAACACCCGGCTGGTTGAACGGGTTAACGGCGAGGAGGTTGCCGCTGATGCCGCAAGCGATTTCGAAGAAGTAGATAATCTGACCAAGATAGTACTCGTTGAGCTGCGGAACTGAGACGCGGATGTTAGGTACGCCACCGTCTACGTGAGCCAAGCGAGTGCCGAGCTCAGCCATCTTGTTCACCTCGTCAACGCGCTTGCCAGCGAGGAAGTTAAGACCATCGAGGTTCTCCTCGTCGTGTGGGAAGAGCAGAGACTTCTCCGGAGTCTCAATGCTGATGACAGTCTCGAAGATAGAGCGCTCGCCCTCCTGAATCCACTGACCCATAGAGTGGAGGTCGGTAGTGAAGTCGCAAGCTGCAGGGAAGATACCCTTGCCGTCCTTACCCTCCGATTCGCCGTAGAGCTGCTTCCACCACTCGCTCATGTAGTGAAGTTTCGGCTGAAAGTTTACGAGAATCTCGATCTTCTTGCCAGCCTCTGCATAGAGAGCGTTACGCACAGCGGCGTAGATAGCAGCAGGGTTCTCTGCGAACGGAACATCCTTGCCCGTAGCCTTCTCCATGTCGGCAGCACCGCCAACAAGAGCCTTGATATCGAAGCCTGCAACAGCGATAGGCAGCAAGCCAACCGGAGTGAGCACAGAGAAGCGACCGCCTACGTTGTCAGGAATTACGAATGTCTTGTAGCCTTCCTTTGTAGCAGCAGCACGCGCAGCACCCTTGTGAGCGTCGGTGATAGCCACGATTACGTCCTTTGCCTCTTCCTTGCCGCGCTGATTCTCGCACTGCTTCTTGAGCAGACGGAAAGCGAGAGCAGTCTCGGTAGTTGTGCCCGACTTAGAGATATTGATTACACCGAACTTCTTGTCCTTGAGATAGTCGGTGAGTTCGGCGAGATAATCCTCGCCGATATTGTTGCCAGCGAAAACGACAGTTGGGTTCTTCTTGTCCTGAACGAGCCAAGCGAACGAGTTGCCGAGTGCCTCGATTACGGCACGTGCACCGAGGTAGCTGCCACCGATACCCGCAACCACTACCACCTCGCACTTCTCGCGCAGCGTGTTGGCTACGCTCTGAAGCTCTGCGATGAACTCGGGTGTGATTGAAGACGGCAGGTGAAGCCATCCGAGGAAGTCGTTACCAGGACAAGTGCCGTTCTCAAGAGCCTCTTGAGCTGCAGCCACCTGTGATTCATAAGCCTTTACAGCACCTTCTGAAAGGAACTGTGTAGCCTTTGTAATGTCTAAGCTGATGCTTTTCATTGTTTTGTATGTATTTGTGAAAATTTGGTTTTATCGGAATGAGTCGGTCAGCAGCTTAATCTCTATCTGCGGACTGATACGCTCGTACAATATATTATATACGGCATCGAGGATTGGCATGTTCACGTGCATGTGGCGGTTCTTCTCCTTCATACACTTTGTGCCAAAGAATCCCTCGGCAATCATCTCCATTTCTATTTGCGCACTCTTCACGCTATACCCCTTGCCGATCATAGTGCCGAAAGTGCGGTTGCGCGAGAACTTAGAGTAGCCCGTCACGAGCAGGTCGCCGAGATACACCGAATCGTAGACACTGCGCTCAATAGGATTGATGGCAGTAAGGAAACGCGACATCTCCTGAACGGCGTTCGATATGAGTACCGCCTGAAAGTTGTCGCCATACTTCAAACCGCTACAGATGCCGGAGGCAATAGCGTAAACGTTCTTCAGCACCGACGAATACTCGATGCCGATAACGTCCGACGAGGTCTTTGTCTTGATAAACTCCGAGTCGAGCACGTCGGCAAAAGCCTGCGCCTTCTCCTGGTCGGAGCAGCCGATGGTGAGATAAGACAGACGTTCGAGTGCCACCTCCTCAGCGTGCGACGGTCCACCGATGCACGCAAGGTTCTCCTCGGGCACGTCATACACCTCATGGAAGTATTCGGAGCAGGCGATATTGTCGTCGGAAACGAGACCTTTAATAGCTGTCACGATGAACTTATCGCGCAGTCGAGTCTTCAACTTCTTGAGATGGTTCTTCAGATAAGGCGACGGCACCACGAACACAAGCGTGTCGTAAGCCTCCACGATGCGGTTGATGTCGCTGGAGAAGAATATCTCATTGGTATTGAAGTGTACACTTGTAAGATAATTAGGATTATGGCCTATGCGCTTGAACTCCTCTATGCTGTCGTCGCGTCGCATATACCACCCTATGTGATGGGTATGACCTATCACAATTTTGGCAATGGCAGTTGCCCAACTGCCTCCGCCAATAATTGCTATTTTTCCGCAATCAAACATTTATCCTATTACCGTTATCGTTAAGAATTGAAAACGAGGGTGTGCCAAAAATGGATTAAAAAGAAGTTTGGGCTTTGCCGCTTGCCTACGCAAGAACTTCTGTCTTGGCACACCTTCATTTAGATGTCTATTATTCAGCTTCCTCTGTTACAACTGCAACATTGGCAGCAGCGTCAATCCAAGCCTGGATATCGTTAACAGATGGCTTCTCGTAGCCGAGCTTGTACTTCTTGTTGATGTCGCCAATCTTCTGCTGCAAGCCTTGAGCCTTCTCGTCGCGGATGTCAGAGATGAGGTTGAAGCCTGCCTTGCGGAGCACGTAAGCCCATTCCTCAGACACACCAATCTCGCCCCATTCCTTGATAGAGCTCTGCGGAATCTTCTTCTCAGGCTTCATCTGCGGGAAGAACAGCACCTCCTGGATGGTGGTCTGACCGGTCATAAGCATAACGAGGCGGTCGATGCCGATGCCGATACCTGATGTAGGAGGCATACCGTACTGGAGAGCACGCAGGAAGTCCTGATCGATAATCATCGCCTCGTCGTCGCCCTTGTCGGCAAGACGCATCTGCTCCTTGAAACGCTCCTCCTGGTCGAGCGGGTCGTTAAGCTCCGAGTAGGCATTAGCCAGCTCCTTGCCGTTGACCATAAGCTCGAAACGCTCTGTGAGTCCCGGCTTTGAACGGTGCATCTTTGTAAGCGGCGACATCTCGACGGGATAGTCGGTGATGAATGTAGGCTGTATGAATGTGCCCTCGCAAAACTCGCCGAAGAGTTCGTCGATGAGCTTGCCCTTGCCGAATGTCTCGTCAACCTCAAGTCCCTTTTCGAGGCAGAATGCGCGAATCTCCTCCTCACTCTTGCCGTTGCAGTCGAAACCTGTCTTCTCCTTGATTGCGTCGAGGATAGGCAGACGGCGGTAAGGTGCCTTGAACGATATGACGTTGTCGCCCACCTTGCGCTCTGTCGAGCCGTTTACGGCGATGCAGACAGTCTCGAGCAGTTTCTCTGTGAACGACATCATCCAGTTGTAGTCCTTATACTGCACGTAGAGCTCCATACATGTGAACTCAGGGTTGTGGTTGCGGTCCATACCCTCGTTGCGGAAGTTCTTACCGATCTCGTAAACGCCCTCGAAACCGCCCACGATAAGACGCTTTAGGTAGAGCTCGGTAGCGATACGCATGTACATATCGACGTTGAGCGCGTTGAAATGGGTGATGAACGGACGAGCCGAAGCACCGCCAGCGATGGCCTGCAGCGTCGGGGTCTCCACCTCGGTGTAGCCAGCCTCGTCGAGCACGCGACGGATAGTGCGCACTACTGTAGCACGCTGAAGGAATGTGTCCTTCACACCGTCGTTAACGATGAGGTCTACGTAGCGCTGACGGAAACGCAGCTCAGGATCTTCGAACTTGTCGTAAGCCACGCCGTCCTTATACTTCACGATAGGCAGCGGCTTAAGACTCTTCGAGAGCAGAGTGAGCGACTGAGCGTGTACTGAGATTTCGCCAGTCTGTGTGCGGAACACGAAGCCCTTTACACCGATGAAGTCACCGATGTCGAGCAAACGCTTGAACACTGTGTTATAGAGAGTTTTATCCTCCTCTGGGCAGATATCATCGCGTGTGATGTACACCTGGATACGACCCTTTGAGTCCTGAAGCTCCACGAAGCTCGCCTTACCCATTACACGGCGGCTCATCATACGTCCGGCGATAACTACCTCACGCTTTTCGTCCTCGTCCTTGAAGTCGTTCTTAATATCCTCCGAGAAGGCGTTGGTTGGAAATTCGGCTGCAGGATACGGTTCAATGCCCATATCGCGCAGTTCCTGAAGACTCTGTCTTCTTACAATCTCTTGTTCACTTAGTTCTAAAACGTTCATATTTATATCTTCTGTTTTTTATTTTCAAATGCATTTCAAGCTGTGCGTAGAGCTATCATACTGAGCCGACTGCACACAACGATGCAAATTACACGTGCAAATTTACTAAATATTTCTGAAAGGGTGCGCCTTTTTATGAATTTATAATAAATATAATTGGCGTTTCGCATGTAGCTGACACACGAAACGCCAATATTATCAAAATTAAGTTTATCGTTTATCTTACTATTTTCTTTCCGTCAACGATGTACACGCCCTTGCCTACGTTCTGCACGCGACGTCCCTGCAAGTCGTAAACAGCATTGTTGCGAAGTGTCTCAACTCCGATTGCATCAATGCCAGTTTCTGGATTTATCGCCTTTTTGTACTCATCATAAGCATCCTGAAGTGCAGCAATGTCTTCAACAGAAACAGAGCCAACAGCTTTATTAGCTTCCTCCAGAGCCTTCGTTATAGCTGCGAAAGCCTCGGGATATGTAGCGTTCTTGCAGTCAGCATTCAGTGTCATCGGACGCAACTGGAATTCAGCCATATGCCAGTAGCCACGCTCCAATGTGGTTGAAGTAACTGTAAAACGAAGTTTGTTGTAGCTCTTGCCTTCAGCGATTGTGAATTCAGCCTCTGCTTTTCCTGCCTTTACTGCGTTAGGCAGCTCTACGTCTGCCACTTTTTCAAACTCAGAACCATCGTTTGCGCCAGCGATTGCGAACGCCTTGACGTGGTCGTTGTCTGCATCATAACGACGTGTTACATACACCTTTACAATGCCTTCAAACTTGTCATTAGCAGTAACGTCGAGATAGTGGGTACCCGGAACTACGTCACCATTCTGCCACACTGTATGATAGTAGGTGTAAGCATTGTCGTCGACGAGGTTATCAATGTCATAGCAGTCGTACTGCCAATCGCCACCAGTAGCTGTAGCTGGCTTCTGTTCCTTACAACCCCACGGACACTCAAGTTGCGATGCCGATGTTACGAGTTTCTCGCCAATGGTATAAGAACTATTAGCCTTCACAGCCGCGTCTATCTCTGCAATGAGTTCGGCCATCTGCTGATTACGTTCTGCCTGCTCTGTATCGATTTCAATCTGCTCATACTTGTATTCTGCATTAAACGCATACTTGTCTGAAGTGATTGTCTCAAGATTCAAACGCTTGTAAACGATGTTGTAACCATTGTTATATCCATCCTCCTCATAAAGGAAAGCGATTGTATTATCTTTCTGCATACACATTGTGCTGTAAGCCGAAGTCATATTGCTCACCTGATAACGTCCGTCCCAATCGCGTGCAAAAGCTGTAGGCGATGCGTATGTAGCAGGGTCGCCAAGGTCTTTATAGAAGATTGTAACCTTTGTACGATCCTGCACTGGGAGCGACTGCAAAGCGATGAATGTCTGTTGATTATCCTCCTTGCGTATAGCCGGCAAAATCATAATCTCGCCATTACAACCGTTATTGGCGGTGAGTCCGCCGACAGCCTTGTTCGACAAAGCCTTTGTTGCCCACGAGCCTGTCACGCCGTCGTTGCCAGTGAAGGTGAAGATATTGAAAAAGCGTCCCTGCTCTGTGCGGCTTGAGATAAGCACGTTGCCACCAGGCAGCTCCTCCACCTTAGCCTCGTTACCACCAGGCACTGGACTATTAGTCATACCACCGAGGAAACTCCATGTTTCGCCGAAGTCGTCAGAATAGAGCACCCAGTTCTCATAGGTAGAGTTATTCTGCTGTGAGAGTCCTGCACAATAAAGGCGGTAGTAGTTATTCATCTTTATATATTTACTCTGATAAATTCTACCCGAAGCGAAGAAAAAGCCATGAATATGGTGTCCAGCATCGTCCATAGGTTTGTAGACGAACTGCTCGTCGATATAATCAGGACCAGTCCAGTTCTTACCATTATCCGTTGAATACCAGCGAGCAATGCCTTGATGCTTGTCTGTTGGGTCGGTGAACATTGGGAAACCTGCGCACGACATCATCAACATTCGCGGACTCTCGCGGTCACCTACAATGCAAGGATCACCGTAAGCAGCCTTATTATTTGGATATGTCAGAATGCCGTTACCTTCAAACACCTCTGGTTTAAGTTCTTCTCCCCAAGTCTGTCCGTTGTTATCAGAGAGTCGCAGATGAAGGTCTACACGTCCTGTGCCAATATCGTTTCTGCTTGTACGGTAATCGGCAACGGCAACGAGTGTGCCATTCTGAGCCATACCGATTGCAGGAATACGATAAGGTGCGGTGCTGTTACGATTGTTGAACAAGGTTGCGGTGCGCATATCGAAACGCTCCGACTTGTCAACAGCGTACTTCACAACAAAGTTCTGCAAGTAGACCGAGTGGTTCTCGCCAACAAGGGTGAACAAAGCGTTCTGTGCATCTACGCCTTCCACTTTGATTTGTGTAGGAGTAGTGCCGATTACGTAACTCTCACCTGATTGCGTTTTCAGCGTAACGGGCTGGGTTGCGTTAACAAGTGTAACATCTATTGAAAATCCCGTTATCTTCCAACCATCGCTTACAGAGATATTGTAATCGCATGAGCCATCCAGACCCACCCAGGCCTGTAGATAACGATTAGTGTTGCTTGTGTTGACATCCATATTATTCTTTCCGCAATCGATATCAATCATCGGCGTGTCTTGTGTCGAACGCCAATGCGAAGCATACTTACCGTTTGCGTTGAACGCCGTAAACGTTCCGTTGTCCATAGAGATAGTCAAGTCGCCAGCCTCTTCTGCTGCTTCAGCAGCCATTGCCATCAAAGGTTTCATGCTGAGCGGAGCTGCAACTGCAGTCATTTCACATCTGAGTATGAGTGCAGGAATGAGTAGTAGTTGTTGTTTCTTCATAAAATTAATTTTGTTGTTTTTTGAGTAGTTATGTAAATAAATTAAATATTAAAATAGTTCGTAGTATGTATCAATAGTTGGTAGTTTAAGCGTATGTGCTTTTATGTGTCTTAGTGAAGTAGTTGTTCGAGCAGTCCGTCGCACGCATCCTCAATCAGGTCGAGCGCGTAGTCGAAATCGGTGAGGTCGCCATAGTAAGGGTCGGGAACCACGTCAGCCCCTTGATGTTCTTGCAGATAATCGGTGAGTAGACGCACCTTCTTACGCGCCTCCTCGTCGGGAGCCTTCGACGTTACGGTGCGATAGTTCTCGTGATCCATCACGAGCAGCAAGTCGAAGTCGTCGAAATCCGTCTGTCGTATCTGTCGTGCTCTGCTGTCGAGGCGGTAGCCACGGCGTGCGCCACGCTCGCGCATACGACTGTCGGGCAGTTGTCCTGCGTGCCAGTTGCCGATGCCTGCCGAGTCGATAACGAAATGTTCGTCGAGATTGGCAGCGTGCACCTTTGCTTTCATCACGCCCTCGGCAGCCGGCGAGCGGCATATATTACCGAGACAGATAAACAATAGGCGGTGTTTTCGAGTGATGTTTGTTGTTGTCATATTCATTTATTGTTGTGCAATTCTGAATGCTTCGGCACGCGCCGGCTTACCAGTTTCGGTGTACGGCAGTTCGTCCACGGCTATGAACATGCGTGGCATTTCGTATTTTGTGAGATGTTCCTTGCACGCAGTGCGCAAGGTTTCAATATCCTTAGGCGCAGCAAGCAGCACCACAGTCTCGCCGAGTCGCGCATCGGGGCGTTTCGTAATCATAAACTGAGAGTTGACGAACGGCTGCAAATGTGCTTCTATCTCCTCTATCTGCAGCTTTATGCCTCCGCTACAGATTACGTTGTCGCGCCTGCCTCGTATACGGAAGTGACATCCATCGGTGGCTATCTCTGCGATATCGTTGGTTACGAGAGTTTTAGCACACACCGCAGGAGCATCGATAACAAGACAACCAGCCTCGTCAAGACTCACCTTTACACCCTCGAAAGGCTCGTACCAATCGGTTGCGTCTTCGCCACTGAGTCTACGCAAAGCGATGTGCGAGAGTGTCTCGGTCATGCCGTATGTGCTCCAGACAGCGTTTGGGAAGTGCTTCAGCTCAGCTGCAAGTTCGCTGCTCACTGCCCCACCGCCGATGATGAGGTGTTTTATCTGCCTAAGCAGTGCACGCTCCTCCTCCACCTGCATACTGTTGTACACCTGCAGCGGCACCATAGCAGCAAACACGGGAGCCTCCTTTAGTCCACGAAACGGATGTCCGCTTGGCTCTACAGCCGTCAGACGAAGTCCGCAAACGAGCGACCGCACCACCATCATCTTTCCGGCGATGTAGTCGAGCGGCATACAGAGCAGAGCGGTGTCGCCACGCTTAAGTCCCAGAAAAGCGCAAGTGATACGCGCCGAAGCCTCCATGTGCAGCTTTTCCACGCGCAAAGGCTTCGGCTTTCCGGTCGAACCACTGGTGTGTACAAGCACCGTTGGCTCGTTGTTCTGCCATTCGTCTGTAAAGTCTTTCAGAGTCATGTTAGGCTTATCAGATGTTATACAGTGATCTCTTAAGAACAGAAACGGAGGCTGCGTGGGTATGGCAAGATGCCATACCCTCCTACGATTACTTAATTACCTTCTTTGCAACCTTTGTGCCGTCAGCAGCGATAGTTGTCTTCACGAACACGCCCTTCGCAGGACGCTGAATGCAACGACCGCTGAGGTCATAGTACTTCACCACGCTACCCTCGCCCACTGCGATGCCATCTACAGAAGTGGCAGAAGCCGGGCGGAATGTCGGTTTAGAGTAGTAGACATACGGATAGTAGTTGTGACCGCGGTTTACGGCGAGTGTCAGTTCTGTTGTAGAGAATGTCTTTGTAGCAGCATCGTAGTCGAGTGTTGGGTTCTCCACCTCGTAGAGTCCGAACTTCTCGCCCTCTGCGTCTGTGAACTTGCCCCAGCCGAATGGATAGAGATACATGTGACCAGCACCGTACATCTCACTCTTACGGTCGATGCCCATATACTGCCACTTTGTGAGCTGCAGCTTGTTGCCGTTGATTGTACCACTAATCCAAAGTTCTGGACACTCGTAGTCGAGACCACCGATATATACCTTATCGCCCTCGAACACTACTTTCACCGGAACTTCTGCAGCCGCATCATCGCTATCGTTGTAGTAGATGTTATACTTAACCGCCTTGCTTGCATCAGCCGGAGCAGCCACAGCATCCTTCACCTTATTATATATAGACACTGTGTCGCCGTAGCCATAGAAGTAGCCGTCGGCAGCACCAAGTCCGATGAACGCATTTGTCTCGCCCACCTTAACGAGCGAGTCGTTACGCATCTCGAACTTAACAACCTGCGATGCTGCATCCTTCACAGCATAAGTCTCGCTGCCGGTTTCCTGTCTGATGTAGCGCCAAGCGTAGAGTACCGGATCATGAGCGTCGCCCTTATTGTCGTAAACAGCCTGCGGCATACGCACCTCGTAGGTGTTGCCCTCGCCCTTTACTGCCTTCACCCAAATATCACCATGTGTGAAGAAGCCGAACGGATTCTTGATGTACAAGCTACCATCGGCTGCCTCTACTATATCTGACAGATAACCGTCGCCAAGGTGGTCGTAGATGAGCTGATCCGTTGTATTTACGTATGCGCCCTCGAAGTAGTGGTTGAGGTCTTTGTGGAGTGTGCCTTCGGGCTGTGTCTTGATGACATCATCCAAGCCCGGCAATGTCTGTGCCGAAGCACCGAGTGTGGCAAATGCCACTGCTAAAAGTGTAAAGATTTTCTTCATATTATTGTAATTTAAGTTGTTACATTGCTTCATCCTCAGTTTATAAAAACCGACTTTAAAGCACAAAATTAGTAAAAGTAAGCTAAATACGAAAATAAATCACTAATTTTGTACCCTATAACTTATTATTATAACCAAAACCGCAGAACATGATTTTTTCTACATTCAAAGCAATTGCCTTTGTAGCAGCGCTTGCTACTGCCACACCAATGGCGTATGCACAATCGACAACAGAACTCGAAGAAGACTTCAGTCGCTTCACCGCAGGCAGCGAAAGTTCGCCTTCGAGTGCCATCAATGATGCCACAGGCACAATTCCAAGTAGCTACTTCCACCAGAGTGGCTGGAGCGGCTACGGCGTTCACCAGGCAGGTGGTGCGTGCGCACTCATCAACCCCGACAACTACGGAGCACAGCTCTACACACCGCAGGGCACATACATCGGCGAGTACGAGGTGAAAGTACGCGCAAAGACACTCGCAAGCAACTACCGCGACAACGCACAGCTCACCATCGGTCTGTGGGAGGACGCTGCGAGCCAGTATAACCAGACCACATACCACGAGCCATTCACAACGACAAAGAGCGAGTGGCGTGAATTCACATTCTACTTCAACAATACCACCTTCAACAGCAGCAACCTGCTCATTGCGTTCAGCACAAACGACCAGGTGCTCATCGACGACGTAAAAATCGGCAAACCGACAACACTCACCGCACCGACACCTGTAGGCATCAGCGGTTTCAACGCTAACGGCTTCACAGCTCACTGGAATGCAGTGAATGGTGCCACACACTATCTGTTCTCAGTGTTCCACAACGTGAAGGAAAACGAGAACACAGAGAAGGATTTCCTTGAGACCTTCTCTTCGATGAAGACCAGTGGCAAACTGCCTGAGGGTTGGGGTTATAAGTCGCAGAGCGGTAAGGAACCCGAGTTCTTCGAGAATTCGGACAAAGGTATAGACGGTGCATTGCTGTTCAAGAACGGCGACGTTATCACTATGCCCGACAACGGTGGCTACTATACTTCACTCGAAATAAACATCGTTGAGTGTAAGATGCCGAAGAATGCAGAAGAGATAGGCAACGCACAGATAATTGTAGAGTTATTCGACGGATTCGCATGGAAGTATTTCACCACTATATATGTCGATGCTTCTGACTATGGTCAGGACAAAATTTTCCACGACTTCGACTGGACACGCTTCGTAAAACAAGACAAGTACAAGTGTACTTCTGCGCGCTTCCGTCTTGCAGGCTTCCCTGACGACTGCGCATTGGGCTTCTGCGACATGGCTTGGAGCACAAAGAACACCTCAACCACACACTACGACATCAAGGACAAGCGCGTAGAGGGCACCAGCTACACCGTAGACGGCCTCGACCCTGCTACCGACTACTCGTTCGTAGTGAAGGCTTGCAACGCCGAGACCACATCGCCTTCATCAGCAGCGTTTGACGCTATCGGCGTGACAGCTCCCGTTGCAGAGCCAGCAACCGACGTACGTCGCGACAGCTACACAGCCAACTGGCAGCTATCGCCGAAGGCTGAAAGCTACATCGTGGAGAACTACGACCTCTACACTGCTCCGACAGACGTAGCAGGCTACGTTGTGCTCAACGAGGACTTCTCTAAGATATCAGGCTCTGGCGTCACTATCGATAAGCCATACGCCTTCCAGAACGGCAAGTACGAGAAGGTGAACATGGACATGGTGCACAACAACGGATGGCAGTGCTACTGGGGTGGCTACGCTGAGGGCTGCTTCGTATGCACCGGTTTGACCGACTACAACATCAGCGGCGAACTCGTAACACCACAGCTGACACTCAACAACGACGAGGGACGCTATCAGGTGAAGCTAAAAGCACGCTCTATGCTACAGAACGAAACACTTATCGTCTACAGCAAGAGCACACGCGAGTCTAAGGAGTGCAAGATTAACCCCGACGATTGGAGCACATTCACGCTCGACTTCACAGCTGGTCAGCTTAGCGATATGATTGCATTCACAAGCAAGAACCACTATCCGTTCATCATCGACGACATCAAGATCACTCAGAACATCAAGGCTGGCGACCACGTGTACACATACCTCAACGACTCGGAAGCCATCGAGGAGGAGGAAACAAGCTACACATTCACCAAGCTCACACAGCCTAATACCGACCACACCTACGCTTACCGCGTATATGGACAGAGAGTTTACAACGACAAGAAGGTTACTTCTGAACCATCCAACTATGTAACAGTAGACTTCTCGGCTGGTATCAACAAGACCGACGCTGCACAGAACGCAACTGAGGTGGCTCGCTACACCGTAGATGGTGTGAAGGCAAGCAGCAACACTCGCGGTATCGTGCTCGTTAAGTACTCTGATGGCAGTGTAAAGAAGCTTGTTAAGTAACACGATTGCGTACGCCGTCCAATCGGATTCCGTACGCCGTCCAATCGGATTCCGTACGCCGTCCAATCAGATTCCGTACGCCGTCCGATCAGATTCCGTACGCTGTCCGATGACAAAACTATAGCATTAAGGGCGTGTCACTTTAAGTGGCACGCCCTTATTGTTTAGCCAAAACACTTGAATAAGATTAGAAACACAAAAGAAGAACCTATTTTTTTACAGAATAAATAAATAATATTTGGAGGTTTCAATTATTCGATGTAATTTTGTGATGTAACCATATAAGAATGAACAATATGTCATCAATCAGTTTACAAGCCACCCAAAACGAAATAATACGTCAGGTACTGAATACACAAGACATCTATTTTCTGGACAAGATAAAAAACCTCTTTTTAAAAAAGGAGGCAGATGACGCATGTATGGTCGGCGAAGAGCCTCTCGCAGGATTCAGTGAGGCACTAAAAGAGTTGAAAGACTACAGAGATGGAAAGATTGAACTTAAACCATTAGACGATTTGCTCAATGAGTTGTAAGCTGTATGCTTTTCCTTCTTTTGAAAAAGAAGTGAAGCACTTGAGCAAACGATACAAGTCGCTTAAGGCCGACCTTATCAATTTGCAAGACGAACTGGCAAAGAACCCAGCAATGGGTACCGACCTTGGTGGTGGCTTACGAAAAGTACGTATGGCTATCACCTCTAAAGGAGTGGGTAAAAGCGGTGGCGCACGTGTGATAACTGTTGTTATTGCAGATATAAAAGACGCTTTAGGCCTGCTTTATATTTACGACAAATCAGAGCGTAGTACTATCAAGGGAAAAGAATTGACAGAGTTACTCAAGAAGAACGGAATAATATAATTGTCTTAATAACCTTAGAAAAACCCAGTACAATCTTCACATTATTAATTATTTAGTTGTACCTTTGCACTCGCACTCCATACTTTATTAAAACAAGGGTTCACACTCTACCACCACAAGAGGATAACTCTACAAATTTCACACACACAATGACAGACATCGAAATTGCTCGCAGCACCAAGCTCGAGGAGATTGAAGCAGTTGCTTCGAAGTATGGCATCCCGACAAAAGAACTCGAACACTACGGCCACTACATGGCTAAGGTTCCGACACGCCTCATCGACGAGGAGCGCGTGAAGAAAAGCAACCTTATCCTTGTGACAGCCATCACACCGACCAAGGCAGGCATCGGAAAGACTACCGTAACAATCGGACTTGCGCTCGGACTCACACGCATCGGCAAGAAGGCTATATGTGCGCTGCGCGAACCGTCGCTCGGTCCGGTGTTCGGCATGAAGGGCGGAGCCTGCGGTGGCGGACACACTCAGGTGCTGCCGATGGACAAGATAAACCTCCACTTCACCGGCGACTTCCATGCCATCACCTCGGCACACAACACCATCACCGCACTGCTCGACAACTATATGTACCAGAACCGCGATAACGGCTTCGCGCTGCGCGAGGTGCTCTGGAACCGCGTGCTCGACGTGAACGACCGCGGACTGCGTGACATCGTGACCGGCATGGGCGGCAAGGCGAACGGCATTGTGCGCGAATCGGGTTTCGACATTACTCCGGCATCGGAGATTATGGCTATCCTCTGCCTCGCAAAGGACGAGGAGGACCTGCGCCGTCGCATTGAGAACATACTCCTCGGCTACACCGTTGAGGGCAAGCCGTTCACCGTGAAAGACCTCGGTGTGGCTGGCGCCATCACCGTTCTGCTGCGCGACGCGCTTGCGCCTAACCTCGTGCAGACAACAGAGAACACCGCAGCCTTCGTACACGGCGGTCCGTTCGCCAACATCGCACACGGATGCAACTCTATACTCGCTACGAAGATGGCTATGACCTTCGGCGACTACGTAATCACAGAGGCTGGCTTCGGCGCAGACCTCGGCGCAGAGAAATTCTACGACATCAAGTGCCGCAAGAGCGGTCTGCAGCCTAAGCTGACACTCATCGTGGCTACTGCACAGGGCTTGAAGATGCACGGCGGCGTGGCTGTAGACGACATCAAGAAGCCAAACAGCGAGGGTCTGAAGAAGGGTCTCGCCAACCTCGACAAGCACATCAAGAACCTGCAGTCGTTCGGTCAGACCGTGGCTGTGGTGTTCAACCGCTATGCCGGCGACGTGGTTGAAGAGATCGACATCGTGAAGAACTACTGCGCAGAAATCGGTGTGGGCTTCGCCGAGAACGATGCTTACGCCGAAGGCAGCAAGGGCGCTGTCGACCTCGCTAACCTCGTGGTGGACACCATCGAGAAGCATCCATCCGAACCGCTGAAGCTCGTGTACGACGACACCGATTCTATCGAGGAGAAGATTGAGAAAGTGGCAAAGAACATCTACGGAGCGGCAAGCATCTCGTTCGCAGCACCGGCTAAGAAGAAGCTGCAGATGATAAAGGAACTGGGCTACGAGCACTTCCCCATCTGCATCGCCAAGACTCAGTTCTCGTTCTCTACCGACGCCAAGCAGTACTGCGTAGCATCGGGCTTCGACGTAAACGTACGCGACATCGTAATCAACGCTGGCGCAGAGATGATTGTTGTCGTAGCAGGCAGCATCATGCGTATGCCAGGTCTGCCAAAGGTGCCGGCAGCGATGAACATCGACATCGTCAACGGCGAAATAGAAGGATTATCGTAAACTAAGTAGACGAGTTGACTCGTCAACTATACAACAATGTTCGGATATAGAATAAAGAAACAATATCGCACTAAGGTGAGGCTCTCCTGCATGGGGTGCCTCACCTTTGTCGTACTCATAATCACGAGCATCTGCCGCTGCACATGCTCGTCGTGCTCGCGCCCCGACACCACAACATCCCGCGACACCACCTCAACACACATCGTACACCTCAACGACACTCTCTCGAACGCGCTGTCCGACCAGTCCGAGCTGCACGCCATGGACTCCATCATGCGCCGCTACCTCAAACGCTGGGAGATAAACGGAGCGCAACTCGCCATCTCGCGCCACGACTCGCTGCTCTACGCACGCGGCTTCGGCTTCTCAGACATCAGCAGGCAGCAGCCTATGGAGCCGTCGCAAATAATGCGCATGGCATCGGTCTCGAAGCTCGTCACCGCCGTGGGCATCATGAAGCTGCGCGACATGGGTAAGGTGCGCCTGACTGACAAGGTGTTCGGACCGCAAGGCATTCTGAACGACACGTTCTATGTCAACTCCATACGCGACAAACGCCACTTCGACATAACCGTCGAGCAGTTGCTGCGCCATAAGGCTGGCTTCACCAACTACGCTGGCGACCCGATATTCTCTACACGCTACATTATGCAGCAGAACCGCCTCGCTACCCCACCTGACCACCGCAATCTGCTGCGCATCGTGTTGAGACGTCGACTCGGCTACACACCCGGCACGATGCAACGCTACTGCAACATCGGCTACACGCTGCTCTCGCTCATCATCGAGAAACGCATTGGCATGTCCTACGAGAAGTTCATGCAGCGTTATGTACTCGAACCTGCAGGCTGCTTCGATTTCCACATAGCCGGCAACTATCTCAAGGACCGCCGCCCGAACGAGACGGTTTACTATATGCACTCCAGTTCGGAACCAGCGCAGGAGTTCAACAACTCCGGCAGACTCGTGGAGCGCTGCTACGGCGAGAACGACATAACGACGGCACTCGGAGCAGGAGCCTGGACAGCATCGGCAGCAGAACTGTGCCGACTCGTGGCTGCCATAGACGGCGACCCCACCATGCACGATGTAATCTCGCCCGAAGCCGTACGACTGATGACGCAGGAGATGCCCGACCATCAGTTTTCGTTGGGCTGGAACTACACACCCAACGGCAGACCGTGGATACGCACCGGCTCGCTCGTCGGAACATCCGCAATAGTGCTGCGCTACCCCGACGGCGAATGCTGGGTGTTCATCACCAACACAAGCACGTGGAAGGGACACGAGTTCTCGAAAGATACTATGGCACTTTTCGAGAAGCTGCGCAAACGTTTTGGTAGCAAATTGCCCAAACGAAACTTGTTTGTAAAGTAGATTATGTATAACTTTGCAAAAAGAAAGCAAAAGTCTTGATCAACAAACAGAACAAGAACCAAAACATATAAGAATTATCCAAACAAAAAACATAAACGTTTATGAGCAAAACTATCAGTTTAAAGTCTTATGCAAAGACTCTTATGGCTCTGACCGTCATTGCTGCCCCTATCGGGGAGACAATCGCCCAAACCAATAAGGTGCCGGCGGAGGTTGTGGCACGACGTCTTGCCAACAAGAAAGCAAAGCAGCAGAACCCAACAGCTGCTGCAAAAAAGGCAAAGGCTGCGGGCGTGCAGCTCTACGGCTACGTGCTGCAGAGCGATGAGCGCGACCCTGGTCTGTACAAGTTCACAAGCAACAATGCCGCAAGCATCAGCCTTGTCAGCGACGACGTACACTGCTACAACGCTGCGACATACGTGCAGGGCACTTATATGTCTTCATGGTTTGAGGAGAACGACACGCAGGTTAAGTTCCCAATCCACTTCTACGAGTACGACACCGATACATGGCAGATGAAGATTGACAAGCCAAGCCCAGAGCTGGCTTACTCTGCCATCTCAATGGACCTCACCTTCGACCCCGAAACACAGCAGGTGTATGGTCTGTTCTCCGACGACGACTACTCGGGTCAGTACAAGACATTGGGCAAACTCGTCACAACCTATTGGGGCGAGAACGACTATACATCTAATAGCGAGACAATCGGCGAACTGCCCGAGTCGATGGTGGCTATCACCAGCAACAAGAGCGGCGAGCTCTACACAATCGGCAGAAGTGGCAAACTCTACGCTGTGAATAAGTATAGTGGCGCAGCAACAGTCATTGGCGATACGGGCTACAAGCCGTTCAAACTCTTCCAGAGCGCAACATGCGACTACTCTACCGGCAAAATCTACTGGGCTATGCTCGATAAGGAAATTTGGGCGACACGCATCATCGAGATTGATCCTACTACCGGCAAGGGAACTGAGGTGTGCAACTTCATCGACAACAATGCCTACGACCAGATTACGGGTCTTTATATCAAGCAGGACCTCACGCTGAAGACGGTTCCGCAGACAGTGAGCAACCTCTCTGTCGACCTCACCGGACTCACAAGCGGCACAGTGAAGTTCACTATGCCTACAAAGGACGTGAAGGATGCTGCGCTCAGCGGTTCGCTTAATTACACCGTGCGCTTGAATGGTGTTGTAGCCAAGACGGGCACCGCAGCCGCCGGCGCAGCTGTCACAACCTACTTCACCACCAAAATCAGCGGTATGACAAACGTTTCGGTAACATCAGAGATTGCCGCAAGCAGCACCACACCAGCTGCAGTGAGCGCACCAGTATCGCAGAGCGTGCGCCTGGGCTACGACCAGCCGAAGAAGCCAACGGCTCTCAAGGCTTCGGCGAAGGGACAGAACGTCACTCTGACGTGGAAAGCACCGACCGCAGGTGTCAACGGCGGCTTCTTCGATGCCGACAAACTGACCTACACCGTAGTGCGCGTGAACAACAACGACGCAACGGATGTAACGACTCTTGCAGAGGGTCTGACCGAGAACACATACACCGACAAGATAGCTTCGCCCGACCTCACCACCTATTATTATAAGGTGGCAGCCAACAACGGCGACATGCAGAGTGAGTTTGCAGAGTCGGCTAACGTAACCATCGGTGTAAGCGTGAAGTTGCCGTACGAGAACTCTATACACAGCGAGGAACTCTTCGACCAGCTGACAGTTATCGACGCAAATAACGACAAATCGACTTGGACTTTCGATAGCGACTATGAAGCAGCCACTTATAAGTACAACGCAGAAAACGCGGGCGACGACTGGCTCGTATCGCCAGCAGTGAACATGAAGAAGAACGCAGCTTACAAGTTCTCGTTCGATGCTGTTAACACCTACCCCGTGGAGCGCGTAGCTGCAGCCGTAGGCTTGGCTCCTACAGCAGAGGCACTCACCGAGGAGATTATCGCACCGACCGACATCACATACGATCCGCGTCGCCACACCCTTACTGGCACATATCGCGCCAAGGAGGACGGTCTGCACTACTTCGGTATTCACAGCGTGAGCGATGCAAACCAGAGCGCGCTCTTCGTAGACAACATGAAGATTACGGAGGTGCCAACAACCGCACCAGAAGTGCCAGCTAACTTCAAGGTTGTGCCAGGTGACAAGGGCGCTTCTTACGCCAACATCAGCGTGCAGGCACCAACTACAACCATCACTGGTGCTGCGCTTTCGGGCAATGTGCAATTGAAACTCTTCCGCGACGGCACAAACATCACCACATTTACAAACGTCGCTCCTGGTGCAGAGCGCACATTCAAGGACGAGGGTGTAGAGTCGGCAAACCATAAGTATTCTGTAGTAGCAGTGAACGCTGCTGGCGAGGAAGGTTTGGAAGCAACACTCACCGTCTATGTAGGTATTGACAAGCCGGGCGCAGTACGCAACCTTAAGGCTGTAGAAGACCTCAACAAGGAGGGACTCATCCACGTCACATGGGATGCACCACTCGGACTGCACGGCGGATACATCGACCCTGCCGGACTTACATACTACATATCTATAGGTAGCTCTTCCGAAGACGTATCGCTCGGCAACAATAACTACTACGACGAGCAGCTCAATATCAAGAGCAAGCAGGAATACACTGGCTATAGTGTCTACGCTGTGAACAGCAGCGGTGGCGGACGCGAGCAATGGCAGACCGTAACCGCAATCGCCGGACCAGCATTGAAGGCTCCGATGATTGAGTCGTTCAAGAACTGCACAATGAAGAGCGGACCATGGATCACGAACATGACCAACGGCGAGATTGGCGATGCTTACTGCTACGCAGCAACCGAATCGACCGTCACCTTAGCACAGGACAACGACGGCGGTCTGCAGACATTCTCGGCTACGGCTGTTGGCAAGTCGGTACGTAGCGAGTCGCCAAAGGTGGACATCAAGAACATGAAGAGCCCCGTGCTCAACTTCTGGGCATACCTTAATGGCGACGGCGACGAACTGAACATCAGCGTACAGAAAGACTATGGCGAGTTTGTAGACGTGCGCCGCATCTCTACAGCAGAAGGCACAAAGGGTTGGAACCGCTTCAGCATAGACCTCACACCGTACAAGGATTGCAAATTCCTGCGCATCGGATTCGAGGGTAAAGCGGTGAAGAACCTCGACAACTTCGTGGCTTACGACAATGTAGCTATCGTTGAGAAAGCCGCTGCCGACCTCATGGCTATGAGCATCGAGACAGAGGAGAGAGTGAAGGCTGGCAGCGAGTCGGTTGTAGAATTCTCATTCCGCAACAACACCAACACAGACGTTAAGGGCACCGACTACGACATCGTGCTCTACAAGAACGACAAGGAGGTGAACCGCATCGATGGTGTTGACATCCCGTGCGATATGGTCAAGACTGTGATTATGAAGGACGTAACATCAGTTCTCGACCCAGAGGAGTCTACATATCACGCAACAGTCAACTACGCTAAGGATGAATTGCCAGAGAACAACGCCTCGGCGAAAAATGAAGTGAAGATTCTCCTGCCCGACTATCCTGTACCAACAGCTCTGAAGGCTACAGCAGCAGGCAATTATGTAAACCTTGCATGGACAGCACCCGACCTCCTCAACCGCAAACCGAAAGTGACAGAGGAATCGTTCGAGGACTACAAGACATTCAGCATTGACGGCGTTGGTGGTTGGACAATGTACGACGGCGACAAGCAGAAGACTATCCAAATCACACTCAACACAATGTTCGGACCGCTCAAGTACGACCATGCTGGCGAGCCGATGGCTTTCCAGGTATTCAACGCAGAGAAGGCTGGCATCCCGTTCCAGACATGGGAAGCACACACAGGCGACCAGATGCTCGTAAGCTTCAGCTGCGCATCTACCGACGGCGGTGCTACCAAGGCACAGAACGACGACTGGCTCATCTCGCCACAGCTCAATGGCGAAGCACAGACTATCAGCTTCTTCGCTAAGGCAGGCATGGGTGGAGCTGCTATTCCAGAGCAGTTCGAGGTGCTCTACTCAAAGACAAGTAAGGCAATAGCCAACTTCGAGAAGCTCAGTGACACAGAGGATGTGAACAATGTTCAGAAATGGGAGGAGTACCAGTACCGCTTACCGGCTGGCACAAAGTACTTCGCTATACGTTGCGTCTCCAACAACAAGTTCGCTCTGCTCATCGACGACATCAAGTTCGTTGAGGCAGACTCTAAACCTGAGGAATTGCAACTCAACGGCTACAACGTCTACCGCGACGGCAAGAAGGTGAACAAGTCGCTCATCAGTGGCGAGAGCTTCACCGACAAATCGCTCAGAGAATCGGCTAAGTACGGCTACGTAGTAACAGCAGTCTACGACAAGGGCGAATCGCTCGCTTCTAACCTTGCAGAAGTAGAGGTTACAGTAGGCATCAACGATATCGATGCAACAGACGTGAACGTGAACGTTGAGTATCGCTCAATCGTCATCACTGGTGCAGCTGGTAAGACCATTGATGTCTACACCACCGATGGTGCACTCGTAGCACAGCGCACAGCCACCGACACAGAGCGCATCAGCCTCTCACGCGGTATGTATATCGTGAAGGTTGCAGGCGTTACATATAAGGTTCTTGTGAAGTAAAGGATTTGCATCTTCGCTAACAACTTTTTTTATAAACAAACGGCTATCGGAAATTTTTATGTTTCCGATAGCCGTATATGTCTCCAATTTACACTATCTTTGCAAACGGAAAGACAAAATACACACTACCGAGACTAAAAACAAATGGAAAACGTAAAAACATACTCTTACGACGAAGCAAGCAAAGCTTCGCTTAACTACTTCGCAGGCGACGAACTCGCTGCGCGTGTTTGGGTGAACAAATATGCTATGAAAGATAGCTATGGCAATATCTACGAGCAATCGCCCGAGGATATGCACCATCGTCTGGCTAACGAGATAGCTCGAATAGAGAAGAAATATCCTAACCCGATGTCGGCAGAGGAAATATTCCAACTGCTCGACCACTTCCGCTACATCATTCCAGCAGGAAGCCCCATGACCGGTATCGGCAACAACTTCCAGGTGGCTTCGCTCAGCAACTGCTTCGTGATTGGCATCGATGGCGATGGCGACTCGTATGGAGCAATCATGCGACTCGACGAGGAGCAGGTGCAGCTGATGAAAAGACGCGGCGGCGTGGGTCACGACCTCTCGCAAATACGCCCAAAGGGAACGCCGGTGAACAACTCGGCTCTCACATCAACGGGCCTCGTGCCCTTCATGGAACGCTATAGCAACTCTACTCGCGAGGTGGCGCAGGACGGCAGACGCGGTGCGCTCATGCTCTCCGTAAGCATAAAGCATCCAGACAGCGAGGCGTTCATCGACGCAAAGATGACAGAAGGAAAAGTTACTGGTGCCAACGTCAGCGTGAAGATCGATGACGAGTTCATGGAGGCTGCAGTGGCAGATAAACCATACACACAACGTTTCCCTATCGATAGCTCCAACCCTTTGGTGGAGAAGAAAATCTCGGCAAAGAAACTGTGGAGCAAAATAGTACACAACGCATGGAAGAGTGCCGAACCAGGCGTACTCTTCTGGGACACCATCATACGCGAGAGCATACCCGACTGCTATGCCGACCTCGGTTTCCGCACCGTTTCTACAAACCCATGTGGCGAGATTCCACTCTGCCCTTACGACTCGTGCCGCTTGCTCTCGGTGAACCTCTACTCGTACGTGGAGAACCCATTCACGAAGGAGGCAAAATTCAACTTCGAACTCTTCCGTTCGCACGTTGCTAAGGCGCAACGTATCATGGACGACATTGTCGACCTCGAACTGGAGAAGGTTGATCTCATCATGTCGAAGATTGCTAACGACCCGCAGGACGACGACATTAAGCACGCTGAGTATCATCTCTGGGAGAAGATAAAGAACAAGAGTTCGCTCGGACGACGCACCGGCGTAGGCATCACTGCCGAAGGCGACATGATTGCAGCCATGAACCTACGCTACGGCACGCAAGAAGCCACCGACTTCAGCGTGGACGTTCACCGCACACTCGCTCTCGCTGCTTACCGCTCATCAGTAGAGATGGCAAAGGAGCGCGGTGCGTTCGAGATATTCAGTGCTGAACGCGAGGCTAACAACCCGTTCATACTGCGCATAAAGGATGCCGATTCACAACTGTACGAAGACATGAAGAAGTATGGCAGACGCAACATCGCCTGCCTCACCATAGCACCTACGGGCACCACATCGCTGATGACGCAGACAACGAGCGGCATAGAGCCTGTGTTCATGCCTGTCTACAAACGCCGCCGCAAGGTGAACCCTAACGACACGGGAGTACATGTCGACTTCGTTGACGAAGTGGGCGATTCGTTCGAGGAGTACATCGTTTATCACAAGAAGTTCCTCGAGTGGATGCGCGTAAACAACATTGACACCGAAAAGCGCTACTCGCAGGAGGAGATTGACGCTCTCGTGGCACGCTCACCTTATTACAAAGCAACAGCCAACGATGTCGACTGGCTTATGAAGGTGCGTATGCAGGGCGCAATACAGAAGTGGGTGGACCATTCCATCAGCGTAACCGTGAACCTGCCGAACGACGTAGACGAGGCACTTGTGAACAAACTGTACGTAGAAGCATGGCGTTCGGGATGCAAAGGCTGCACCATCTATCGCGACGGAAGTCGCTCGGGTGTGATGATTGCCGTGTCGAAGGCTGACAAGAAGGAGGCAAAGAAAGATAAAGAGCCAACACCAGAGATGCCTGTAAACCCTATGCAAAACGTCGTTGAGGTGCGCCCGAAAGAATTGGAGTGCGACGTAGTGCGCTTCCAGAATAACAAGGAGAAATGGGTGGCATTCGTCGGATTGCTCGACGGCTATCCTTATGAGATATTCACTGGTCTGCAAGACGACGAAGAGGGCATCGCTCTACCTAAAACCGTCACCAAGGGTAAGATTATCAAGCAGATTGAGCCAGACGGAAAACGCCGCTACGACTTCCAATTCGAGAACAAGCGCGGATACAAGACCACCGTCGAAGGACTCTCTGAGAAGTTCAATCCCGAGTATTGGAACTATGCTAAACTCATTTCTGGCGTGCTGCGCTATCGTATGCCTATCGACCACGTCATAAAGCTCGTTAGCTCGCTACAACTGAAGGACGAGAGCATCAACACATGGAAGAACGGTGTGGAACGCGCTCTGAAGAAGTATGTTACGGATGGTACCGAAGCAAAGGGCCAAGTGTGTCCGGTATGTGGCCACGAAACACTTGTCTATCAAGAAGGATGTCTCATCTGCAAAAACTGCGGAGCATCGCGCTGCGGATAGTTTTCATAGGAGGGTATGGCATCCTTGCCATACCCACGCAGCCCCGCTATCAGCAGATAGAGTAGTCATACAACGCAATCTTCAAACAATAAGTCAGCGTGGTACAACGCGATCTTCAAACAATAAGTCAGCGTGGTACAACGCGATCTTCAAACAATAAGTCAGCGTGGTACGGGCAGGATGCCCGTACCTCCTACTTTTTTACTTTTTTACCCTTTTACTTTTTTACTTTTAACATGCTTCTCTCCGACTCCTACATCTACATCAACGACATACGTCTGCACGCCCTCCATGGCGTACTGCCACAAGAGCAGCTTACAGGCAACGACTACATCGTTAACATTCGCATCGGTTACGACATAGCGAAAGCATTCGCAAGCGACGACGTAGCAGATACACTCAACTACGCCGAGGTATATAACATTGTTAAAGAAGAAATGCTCATACCCTCAAAACTCATTGAGCATGTGGCTGGACGCATCGCCAACCGACTGATGGAAGAATACGCCAAAATCACCTCAATAGTGCTCCACATTACTAAATGTAACCCACCAATGGGTGCTGATTGTCAAGGTGCTGGCGTAGAAATACATGTAAAGCGTTAAAAAACTTTTCCTTTCTGCGTGGTTTTTCAATTTATTTCCTAACTTTGCAAAGACTTAGTAAGCCACAAATAGGCTTAATGACGGATAAAGAGGCGCTTATATATGGCAAAAAAGATACTTCTAATATTAATACTCATCATATCATTTGTGACTGGCATAGCAGGCGCAAATAAGAAATTCACACTCGTAATCGACCCTGGACACGGCGGCAGAGATAGCGGAGCACCAGGTGCTTTCTCTGTTGAGAAGAACATCAACCTCAACGTAGCATTGGCTTTTGGACGCTACGTAGAGCAGAACTGTCCAGATGTACGAGTAGTCTATACACGTAAGACAGATGTCTTTATACCGCTCTACGAACGTGCCAATATAGCAAACAACTGTAAAGCCGACCTATTTATATCCGTACACACCAACGCCCTGAAGGGTGTACATACAGCACGTGGCTTCGAGACATACACGCTCGGCGACGGACGCTCGCACGCCAAAGAAACAAACCTCGAAGTGGCAAAACGCGAGAACTCAGTAATATTTCTTGAGAAAGACTACAAGCAGCACTACGTTGGCTTCGACCCGAACTCGCCGGAAAGCAACATCGTGTTCGAGCTGATACAAGAGAAAAACCTATCGAAGAGTATCGACTTCGCAAAGATGCTGCAAAAGCACGTTTGCCGTGGTGCAAATCGTCAGAATAAAGGCGTACATCAGCAGAACCTTGCCGTGCTGCGACTCACCTCTATGCCAGCATGTCTCATTGAGTTGGGATACATCTCTACACCCGACGAGGAACGTTTCCTCAATAACAAACAGAGCATCGATATCATGGGGCGTGCAATATACAACGCCTTTGCCGAATACAAAAACAAATACGACAGAGGCATCACCGTGCCATATAAGACGATGTCGCAACCGCTGCAAGAGACTTCTACAGAGAACACAGAGAAGCCTAAGACAACAAAGCCTGTCGAAACGCCCACACAAGAAAGCGCAACGACAGAGGCAAAACAGCCAGAAAACAAAACAACACCTCAACGCCAAAATACACCACAACAAAACGTGGTCGTAGACGACAATAAACCAGTATTCAAGATACAGATATTGGTTAGCAGGAACAAATTCAAAGCTAATAACAAGGTATTCAAAGGCATTACAGATGTCGACTTCTATGAAGAAAACGGCATGTACAAATACACTTGCGGTGCGTCAAACAACTATAATAATGTGTACCAAAGACGCAAAGAAGTGATAGCAGACTTTCCCGGCGCATTCATCATAGCCTTCAAGAATGGCGAAAAGATAGATGTAAACGCCGGAATACGCGAATTCAAGAACAACAGAAGCACAAAATAGATTAATTTAGTAGCTGCAGGAATTACGCTTGCACGATTATATCAGTAATTAGAAACAAAACAACCCACAATATGAAAGCACTCACAAAAGAAGTAAAAATTGCGTTAGTAGCAATAGCCGGAGTAGTAATACTGTTCTTCGGTATGAACTTCCTCAAGGGATTAAATCTGTTCTCGTCAACTAACGACTACTACATAGAGTTCGACGATATTAGCGGGCTCTCAACATCAAGTCCCATCTACGCCGACGGCTACAAGGTAGGCACCGTAAAGTCGGTAATCTACGACTATTCTAACGAGCACCCGATACGCGTTGTCGTAGGTCTTGACAACCAGATACGCATACCGAAGGGAAGCTCGGCAGAGATTGAAAGCGACCTCATGGGCAACGTCAAGGTGAACCTTCTGCTTGCCACAAACCCTCGTGAGCGCGTTATGCCAGGAGAAACCATCAGCGGTGTTATGCAAAATGGTGCTATGGGCAAAGTAGCAGCAATGGTTCCGACCATCGAAAAGATGCTACCGAAGCTTGACAGCATCCTCGGAAGCCTAAACACACTGCTCGCCGACCCTGCTTTGGCACAATCGCTGCACAACGTACAGACCATAACGTCAAACCTCACCACATCTACAGTAGAGCTGAACACACTGATGCGCACCCTCAACAAGAACGTGCCAACAATGATGGCCAAGGCAAACACCGTTCTTGATAACACCACAACGCTCACCAACAACCTCGCTGCGCTCGACCTCGCTTCTACAAAGCAGCAGATTGACCAGACGCTGAGCAACGTGAACGACGTGACAGCAAAACTCAACAGCAAGGACGGCACTGTAGGCTTGCTCCTTAACGACCCGGGACTGTACAATCGTCTTAATGCAACTGTAACGCACGCCGACTCGCTGATGATCGACCTCAAGCAGCATCCGAAACGCTACGTACACTTCTCTGTCTTCGGAAGAAAAGACAAAAACAACAAGTAAGCGAGATGCATGGTATTTAGATTTGATATAAATTAACAACGTCAAGTGTTTCACGCACAAACATCACGTACAACGTTGTTTTTCAGATGTATTTAGTAATTGTTGGCAAAATGTTTCACCGAAACATAATACGCCCCGCCAACAAATACTTAACACACAGAATATCAGCACATTAACCCTTTCAAGCAACATTCAAAGGGTTCTAAATAAGGGAAAAAGCTAACTCGCAGATTACTAACACGTTATGATATATTGAACAAGCATTTAAGAAAAACTTATTTGCGCACATCAAAAATTATAACTAACTTTGCAAACGGAATTATAACAACATGGTCGAAAGACTGCTTTAAAAACAATATTACATAGCCAATGAATGTAAGTCCTAATGTGCTTTGGGACAAATGTCTTGCGCTCATACGCGAGAATTTATCAGAGCAACAATTCAACGCATGGTTCAAGGGAATCGTCTTTGAATCCTTCAACGAGGAGACAAAGACGGTGTTGCTACGCGTACCGAGTCCTTTCGTGTACGAGTACCTTGAAGAGAACTATGTCGACTTGTTGCGCAAGGTCCTTACACGCAACTTTGGACAAGGCATTAATCTTTCGTACCGTATTGTTACAGATAACGAGAACAAAAAGACACAGACCATCGAGAGCGACGAGCCGACCGACGAAGCATTGAAGCCACGTCAGCGCGAAGGCGTAAATCAGGCTCCTACTATGCTTGATGCCTCACCCGTGCAGCAAATCGACTCGCAGCTGAACCCGCACCTCACCTTTAATAATTATATAGAGGGCAACAGCAACAAGCTGACACGCTCCATCGGTCTCTCTATTTCGGAGCATCCGCAGATGACCAGCTTCAATCCGTTCTTTGTTTTTGGACCTTCTGGTTGCGGAAAGACTCACCTTATCAACGCTATGGGCGTAGAGACAAAGCGCATGTATCCCGAAAAGCGAGTGCTTTACATCAGCGCACGTCTGTTTGAGGTGCAGTACACTAATGCTGTGCTCCGCAATACTATCAACGACTTCATCAACTTCTACCAGACGATAGACGTACTCATCGTAGACGACGTGCAGGAGTGGGAAGGCAAGACCGGTACACAGAACACGTTCTTCCACATCTTCAACCACCTGTTCCGCAACGGCAAGCGAATTATCCTCGCCTGCGACCGCCCACCAGTTGAGTTGAAAGGCATGAACGAACGTCTCATCACACGCTTCTCAAGCGGACTGATTGCCGAGATGGAGAAGCCAAACGTGCAGCTCTGCGCTGACATTCTGCGCCGACAGATAAAGCATGACGGTCTGAACATTCCGGAGGATGTCATCGAGTTTATTGCTTCTACGGCTAACGGCTCCGTACGCGAACTGCAGGGTGTGATTAACTCGCTTATGGCATATAGCGTTGTCTACAATTGCGACATTGACATGCAGCTTGCGCAACGCATCATCAAACGTTCGGTGAAGGTGAACGAAGAACCGCTCACCATCGACGAGATTATCGAGAGCGTATGCCAGCACTACAACGTAACGACGGCAAACGTCAACAGTCGCAGTCGCAAAAAGGAATACGTGATGGCACGCCAGGTGTCCATATACCTCGCACAGAAGTACACGAAGCTCTCAGCAAGTCGCATCGGAAGAATGGTGGGTGGACGCGACCACGCCACGGTCATCTACAGTTGCAACCAAGTAGAGCAACGAATAAAGATTGACAAGAAGTTCTCAAGCGAGATTTCAAGTATAGAGAATTCATTCAAAATGAAGAACTGACAATTCTATTGCACAAGCAATTTGAATTGTCAGTTCTTTTTTTACTCCCGTATTATTACCACGCTACGGCAACATTGTTTTAGTGCTACGGCAACATTGTTTTAGTGCTACGGCAACATTGTTTTAGTGCTACGGCAAAGTTCAAGCACTTTTCGGCTGGTGCAGCGGAGGGCACTGCACCCCTAAAAGACACCTTATTTTGTTCTTCGCAACAAGCTCCAAAACTCTCTAATCCACAGCACGAACGAGGAGCCGACAACAATTATTACCCAGTCAATGAGCTTCAGACTAACCACATTGAAGAAACGCTGAACGCCTGGCAACTCCACCATACACACTTGAGTGACAAAGATGAGCGTGCTGATGAAGACGAGACCATTGCAGTCCTTCAGATGCAGTGCACTTCGCTGCGTTTGGAAGGCGCGCGCATTGAAGAGGTAGAAGAAGTGGGTCATCACGAAGATGGTGAAGAGCAGGGTAAGCTCATAGGGTGTGACGGGGGTGTGCGCTCCTAACTGCAGATGCAGTAGGTCGGTGAGTTGTTGTATGTCTGCGTGTTCGAAGATGTACAGCAACGTGATGAGCAGCGCAAAGAAGAAGCCCCCTACCCCAACTATTTCTGCAAGCATCGGGCGGTTGATGATAAATGCAGTGCGGTTACGTGGTGGGTCGCTCATCACTGCCTCTGATGGTGGTAGCGATGCGAGTGCCATTGCTGCGAATGTGTCCATTATGAGATTTATCCAAAGCATCTGGGTGACGGTGAGTGGTGTCTCCGTGCCCATCAGCGCACCGCAGAGCACAAGCATACACGCTGTGACGTTTACCGTGAGTTGGAAGAGCAGGAAGCGTTGTATATTTTGGTAAAGCGAGCGTCCCCACATCACGGCTTTGCAGATGCTTCGGAAGGAATTGTCAATGATGGTGATGTCCGATGCTTCTTTTGCTACAGAGGTGCCGTCGCCCATCGAGAGTCCGACGTGGGCTGCTTTGAGGGCAGGTGCATCGTTGGTGCCGTCGCCGGTGACTGCTACCACTTGATTCTTGCGCTGCAAGGCTTCGACGAGTCGCCTTTTGTCCATCGGGCGAGCACGGGCTATTATCTTTATGTCCATAACCACAGCATCGAGTTGCGCATCAGTGAGCGCAGCAAACTCAGGTCCACTAATTATGTTTTTATCCTTATCCTTGTCTGTCCACAACCCAACCTGACGACCTATTTCCTTAGCCGTTTCGGCTGTGTCGCCGGTGACTATCTTCACGTTTATTCCTGCCTTCAGACACTCCTTTATCGACTCTGGCACTTCCTTGCGCACGGGGTCAGCGATTGCTGCTATACCAAGGAAGCGGAGTTGTGATGCTGAGGTGGTGAGATGTTGTGATGGTGACGTGGTGAGATGGTGAGATAGTGAAGGAGTGTCGGTTACGTCTTTGCAGGCGAAGGCGAGGGTGCGCATGGCACGCTGCTGATACTGCGTGAGCTGTGCGTAGACTTCTGCTTGTGGCGGTGTGCCTGATGTGGATGCGCAGAGGGCATAGACTATTTCGGGCGCACCCTTGACGTAAAGCATCCGCTTGCCGGGCATGAGGACTGACTCAACGATGGTAGCCATGAACTTACGCTCAGTAGTAAACGGCAGTTCCTCAACCACCCTCGCCTGCTCGCGCAGGGCTTCGTAGTCGATGCCTTTGTTGTGCAGCCACAGGAGAAGTGCGCCTTCGGTGGGGTTGCCTAAGACGGATGGAGAAGTAGGATTGGAGAAGTCGAGCGATGCTGTGGTGTTGAGGGCTATATTTTCCTTAATTTCGTTTGATAAGTCGGAAGAATTAAGCAATATCTCGTCAGCGTCAATAATCGGTTTGTCAGCTTCGCCACCGCGATAGAAGCACGCCTTCTCTACGCTCATGCGATTCTGTGTCAATGTGCCGGTTTTATCGGTACAGATAACGGTGGTGGCTCCCATTGTCTCGCAGGCGTGCATACGGCGGACCAGATTGTTGGTCTTCAACATTCGGCGCATACTGTAGGCGAGGCTCAGTGTGACTGCCATAGGTAGACCTTCTGGTACAGAGACGACGACGAGTGTCATGGCTATCATCAGTGTCTGCAGGATGTAGGCTATGAAAGCGAGTGGGTCGACATTAGCGAAGGAGAAGTCGTACTGCACTAAATACATCATGATGCGCGCTACGACGACAGCTATGCCTATGCTGCATGAAAGACGGCTCACCCACTTACCGAGCCAGTCGAGCTGTTCGCTGAGCGGTGTCTTCACGCTATTGTCTATCTGCGCAGCCTTGTACACTTTGCCGTTCTCGGTGGCATCGCCGACTGCCGTAACCTGCATCAGAGCATGGCCTTCCATCACCTTAGTGCCGCGCAGCACGCGGTTGCTTGGATATGTAGCCTTGGAGTCGAACTGCGCAGGATTGGTGGTTTTATGGCAGAGCGGTTCGCCAGTAAGCGTCGACTCATCTACGGAGAGCTGCGTAGACAGCAAGAGGTCGCCGTCGGCTGGTATCTCGCAACCGATGCCGATACGCACCACGTCGCCCACAACCACATCGCGCTTTGCAATCTGCGTGTGATTGCCAGAGCGAATCACCTCCACTGGTTCATCGTCGCTCACCTGGTTAAGCACGCTAAACTCCTTGTCGGCTTGTGTCTCAAAATAGAAGGAGAGCCCTGTGGCAAGGAAGATAGCCACAAAGATGCCTACTGGCTCGAAGAACACCTCTGCGCCTTGGTGCAGTCCGTTGTACTCGTAGATGGAAATGGCAACTGAGAGTACGCCAGCGATAAGAAGAATAATGATGAGTGGGTCGCGGAATTTCTCCAAGAACTGCTTCCAAAGCGGCGTAGCGGGCGGAGGAGTGAGCACATTCACGCCGTGCTTGGCTCGGCTGTGGGCCACTTGTTGTGGGGTAAGACCTGCGTAATGGTGTTGTGGGTTCATAATAGTTTATTGTTTACACACAGAATTGATAAAAGGGTATGGCAAAATACCATACCCTCTTAATGTTTGTATATTAAGGCAGCTTTGACACAGCAAAGATGCCATACCCTCACTTAGAATGCAAGCTTGATGGTCTGCTTGCCCACCTTCACGATATACTTGCCGTGTGCGGCTGCGCGGAAGGTAACGGTCTCGGCACAACTACCATCAGATGCTACGAGCATACCATCCACTGTGTAAAGAGCCACTGCTGCACGCTCAGGGTTGCTAACCACGATGTTGCCGCCCTGGAGGTGTACTGTTGCGCTTGAGGAGCCGAGCGTAGCAGCGTTCACGTCGTTAGTGAGTGGGCAGAAGCCTACGTGCTGCAGGTCTGACCAACGACTCTGGAGGAAGGAAGCACTCGTGTACTGGTCTCCACCATCCTTCACGCGTACAGATTGTGCCTGATGGTAAATCTCGCGCTCGTAGGCTTTCGCTGGAATGGTGACATCAATAGTGGTTGTCTCGCCAGTGCCAGGAACGAGCCAGTTGCGGTAGTGGAATGGGTCGAGGAAATATTCGCCTTGCTTGTAGTCCTGATATATTGCCAGGTCGCTGAGGTAGAGGTTGCCTGGTGCCCATGTGGCGTAGATGCCAACGATAGAGCGTGCGGTACCAGTGGTGAAGTTGCAGTCGTAGCGTTGCCACTTGTCAGTCATCTCGGCTCCTCCGGCGTATATCAGTTCGCTCTGCACGTAGTCAGCCTTCTCAGCATCGTAGTTGAAGAGGGCTACGGCTGCTTTTGGATGTGCTTCATAGGCTTCAAGGTATTCGCCACACGCCTTAAGGTTAACTCGGAATTTGCCTCCGTCCTTAGAGAGGTCGAGTTCAGGTGAGATGAGTCCGGCATCGCTCTTCGCCTCAACAGTCCAGAAACCATCGATGGTGAGGGCATCCTTATATATAGCATAGTGAGAAACAGTCCATCCAGCCTGTCCCACTTCATCGGCAAGGGCACCACGATCGAGAGTGTATGATGTTGGGTTGTCAACAGAGTTTTCTACCTCTTTATCGTCGCTATACTTCATGCCAACGAGATTAAGGTGAGAGATGACCATTGCGCCGTCCTCCTTAGCCTGGTTCTTGTAATAGGCGATGTAGTTGTAGCGTTCGGCTCCGCCTACGTTCTTCCATTGAGCAGAATACTTATCCTCGTTGATAGGAGTAGAAACAGAGACAACTGGCTCTACGATGCCCTTCACTTCGATTTCGTCAGACGGCATAGATACCTTGTCACCCTTCTTTGCGCTGACTGTGTAGTAGTAGATGGTACCGGTGACAGCGTTGTCGACGGTGCATTTGTTGTCCTTAACCTCTGCATCCTTCTGGATATAGTTCTGAGGTTTGCCATTAGAGTCCTTGTCGTAAACGTTCAGTACGTAACTTTCAGCTCCGTCTACGGCACTCCAGCTGAGATCGAACTTAGCTGTATTGTCATCGACACGAGCGTAGTTCTTGTGTGGATTAGGTGTCGGTGTAGCTACGTACTGCTCAATCTGGAAGACGCGAACATTGTCGATGAGCACTGGTGCGGAGTAGTTGACGATGTTGAACATGGTTGTCTTGCCGCCACCGTAGAACTGAATGGTGTATGTCTTCCAGTCGGTGGTGAGCTGTGGCAGGTTGCAGGAAGTGAGGAAGCGCCATGATGGCGACATATTGTTTGTCTCGGCAGCCTCGACAGTGACGTGCTCTACGACTTCATTGCTCTCGGGCACACGTGCGTCGAACTGCAGGAAGCAGATGCCGGTGTTGGCAGAGACGTTGAGTAGCGGAGTGTTGAGCTGTCCGTTATAGCTGTCATTTCCAGCTTCATTCACATAAGCATCGAGGTAGATGGCTCCACCTGCCGGGTAAGCGTTGTGCGAGCCCCAGTCGGGTGTATGCGTAAAGTCGGGCAGCATATTGAGCCATGCGTTGTCGTGCATTTCATAATCGTTCAGTGTGGCATCGAAGTCGGGTTCGTCCTGTGTGCCGGTTGTCATCTTGGAGAAGTCCTCCTTAAGGATGTCAACCTCTTTGCCATAGTCGGCTGGTGCGTTCTTTACACTCACCAAACGTGGTGTTCTCTCAACTGATTTCGGTGCCTTCATCATCGAAGCTACGGTTGTAGACGGGAGAGTAGCCGCAGAGCGGTCTCTCATTTGTGCACCAGCTGATGCGGTCAGCATTGCGAGCGCACCAACGAGAAATACTTTCTTGGTAAAGTTCATCATATTTTTCAGGTTTTTGGTTGAGAACATTAAGAACTTATTCTGCGAAGCCGATGCTGTGCCGAGACTACATGCTTTGTGTCTTGCCCCGACACAGCACCCACTTTGCAAAACGCCTTATTTCTTTATAAACTTACTTATCTAATTACTCTTTCTTTTCTTTCTTTTCAAGACTTTCCTTTTCAAGCAGTCTTGCAGCTTGTGATATTTCGCCCACACAGAATACTTATCGCTTGATAAGTTTACGTGTTACAGTCTGGTTGCCGGCTGTAGCCTTCACTATGTACATGCCGGGAGCGAGGTTGCTGTTAGCCACTTCTACGCCACCGGTTGTGAAGATGCGCACCGAACCAGAGAAGCCATCGACATTGAGGCGGTCACCCTGGAATGAGAAGTCGGGGATGAGCAACTGCTCCGCATCGTAGATGGCTGTGGTGTGCTTACCGAGTTCAACCTTTACAGCGTTCTCTATTCTGCCAGTGTTAGCATCCAGAACGAGGACTACGAGGTCGCAGTTGTCAGGGTTCTGGATGGTTGACGGCACGTCAAGCGTAGTGGTGTAGCGTGTGGTCTCGTCGGCTTCCACATCGGCAGGGATGCTACCCTCTATGCCGTTGTAGCTGTAGTTCATGCGTGCCACGTAATCCATGTCGATTGTTGCAGGATTTGGCAGCTTCTCGAAGCCACCCATCTCGCCGAGCTTACCGCCAGCAAAAGCGTTGACCTGAGTGTAGCCCGTGATGCAACTCTCAAGGAGCACGAACGAGAGACGGTAGTTCATGCCTTTGTGTGCTCCGAGGAATGTGGTCAATGCTTCGACGGAAATCTTCTTCTTGCCTGAATCAGTGTACTTGACATTAGCGTCGACACCCATGACTGGTGTTTTCTCCATGAGATTCTTCACGGCAGTCTCGATCGACTCGAAGGATGGTTCTATCACTGTCTTGGTATTGCGGTTGAAGTAGCTGTTTGGAAGGCTTTCGAATACTAAGTTGTCATAAGTATTTGTCACCAAGTTGTCGCTTCTGTGGATAGCGATGCCTATGAAGTGGTTTGGATAAGCCTCTGAGGCTTTGCGTAAACCTACGATGCCCTTCGGGCAAAAGTGACACCATGTGCCTGTACCTTCTTCCACAACGAGACGCTGCACTGGCACAGAGTTCTTCACGCTAAGAGCGAGAGTCTGTTCGCTGTTCGGAGCGTAAGCGTCATCCTTACCGTTGATGCTTACGACACGCAGCTTCAGAGTGTGATTGCCAACAACGTTGAAACCATCATGCTCGATTGTGAACGACTTGTCGATGTTAGAGCCCATTGTTGTCTTGAAATCGCAAACGGTCTCCTCGCCACCATCAATAGAATATCCCACCTGCAGGTTGCGCACAACTACAGCACTAAGGTTCTTCACCGAGAAATCGAACTTGCAAGGCTCACCTTTCTGCACTGCGATATCCTTCTGTTCGGTGTAGAGCATGAGGTCGAGCGGGAGGTTGTCGCCAGTGATGCGTGCCTGGATGGCAAGTGCCTTAGCTGTCTCACCCATCTCGGTGGTGTAGTTCTTCCAGCCGTCGCCGAGGTCAGCCCAGCAGGCATTCTCGGAGAATGTAGAGGTGACACCCATCGACACATTCTCACCAGAATAGCTATATCCGATGTAGAAGCCTTCGCCGTCAATCTCATAAGGAGTGGTCAGTGCCACTTCATTCCAACCTTTATAAACGTTAGACACGGCTGCCTTCTTTGTAACGATAGGGGCGGCGTTAAGGTCTTTAGTGATGAACACCTCTACATTGGAAGCCTGCGCAGCCAAGCCGTACTTCACAGCAGAAACGGTGAAGCCTTTGTACACCTGCGCCACATCTGCCGGAATATAGATTGCGCACTTGCCCGTATTCTTCGTTCCGAAGGCTACGGGGTCAACGCCGTTGCAATATCCCCAATAGGTCTTTGCTGCCTTTATCGGGAGGCAGAGCATCATTGCCAACAGGGCAACGATAGCTATTAATTGCTTTCTATTCATAATGATACGTAATTAGCGTTATTAATGTTTTACGATAACTTTCTGTGTGTACACGCGCTCGCCGTCGGTAGCCTTCACGATGTAAAGTCCTGCGCCGAGGTTATGCGCCGACACCTTGCGACCAGCGATGTCGCAAACCTCCACCACGCGGAAGCCCTGGTTAGCAACAACCACGCCACCCACGACGAAGAACGGACGCTGAGTCTCTGCTGTTGTATTGGTGATGCCGGTTGTCTTGGTGCAAGCAAGCTGCTGTGTGTTGTACACGCGACGCTTCAGGGCATCGGTGTTGAAGTTGCTCACGAATGTCACGACGCGCATATTGTCGACGTTCCAACCGTCCTGCAGGTCGACAGAGTAGGTCTTCTCGAAGTCGTACTTGGTGATGTCGAGCTTGTCGCCCCAAGCCGAGCTGCTGAGCGCCTTACGGAGCACGCCGTCCTGCACGTAGCTGCTGCCCGTTGCGCCTTCCTGCTCCGTGCTCTTGATGTTGTCCTCAACGAGCCATGTGGTGAGTCGCAGTTCGTCCTGCATAGGCATCTCGCAAACACCTGCATGTCCGCTCACCTTGATGTTGAGCTTCTTGCCCTCAAGTTTGTTGTCAATGTTAAGCTGAACGAATGATGGTTCCTGCTTCACGGCACTGAGGATGGTGTTTGTCTGCTCCTCGTAGTCGACGAAGTAAGCAGGTCCTGGGTCTTCCATGCCCGAGATAGGCAGACGGTCGAAGCACACAGCTGGCACGAATGGTTTCTTTGCCTTGCCGTAAAGTTCCTCGTAGTCGTCGTCCTCGTCAATCACGAACTGATCCTGCACGCCCTTATAGTTGCGGTGGTGCTTCACCCATACGAAGTCGCTCTTGTCATCGCGCTCGTCGAACACCGATGCGTACATCTCGTCGGCAGCCGGAATACCTTCGTAGGCCTCGGATACAAATTCCTCGAAGAGCACCTTGCGTGCCACAGCCTTAGAGCCTTCCTTGATGCAGTAGCCTGGACGGCTGAGTGTATTGTCAGAAGGATAAGGATCTTTCTCGCCGTTCACCTTACTGATAGTGAACTCGGTGGTTACGTTGCCCTCTGCTGGAATAGCGATGCCGTCGAGCTTCAGCTTTTGCGGCACGTTGTTCAGGATGTTCAAGCCCTCGAATGTCTTCTCGCTCTTTAGGGTCTGCGAAGCAGTCTTCGAGTTCATTGTCAGCGTGAACGACGTAATTGGTGTCTTGCCGTTGTTCTGCACATAAGCGTAGTACGAACGCGGTTCGTTCTGCGTCATGTAGTCGCTACCGTTCTGTGGCTCAATCTTTATGAACGAGATGTCGTTGTCGGGTGCTTTCTTGCCCTCAACCACTGCGCGTACACATACGTTCTTATTGATGCCCGAAGTGTTGTCGTACCAGTTGTCCTCGCCGGTGTTGAAGCCATAGAGGTTGTTGTTAGGCACAGCGTATGGGCTTTGGTCGAAGAGCAGACAGTCGAACGGCTCGCCCTCTTCGAGCATGAGCTGATAGCCCACATAGAGGTCCATGCCCTTATATATTGTCACCGGCTTATCGAGTTTCACGGTGTTCCAACCCTCGCTGTACTCAGTAGTAGAGCCCGAACCGAGTGTTGTTGTGCTCATATAATTAATGTGATTGCATACAAACACCTTTGCCTCGGAGCCACGTTTCGGCTTGATAGCGAACTCAACGGCTGTAATCTTGTCGCCCTCGTACTTGTTGAGCAAGTCGGAGGTGAAATATACTGCTGCCTGATACACACCAGGTCCTTCTTTGTCTTGCAGAATAAGACCGCTACTGTATTCTGTTGTACAATAACCGAGTCGCATCGCATCGTCTGCAGATTGCGCAAACAAGTCTGCCCCAGTGAGGGGTAGACTTGTCAGTGCAAGCAGAAATAAAGAATTTCTGAATGATTTCATTGTCGAATGTTTAGTTGTAAATAATCAGTTTACTTCGTAACGTAAAGCTTCACATTGCTCTGCTTTCCGTCCACGGTAGTCATGCGTACTACGTACACGCCCTTAGCCAGACCGAGGTAGAGTTGTCCACCCTTCACGTCAGCACTCTTCACGAGCATACCGTCTACGCTGTGGACAGCGACGCTGCGAACCGCATCATCTACCGAGAGAACGCCACTTGCGCCATCGTAGCTGAACTGTGTGCCGAGCACCTTAGTAGAGGTGATACCAGTCGGGTTCTCCACTGCGAGATAAAGCAGTGCTGCCGAATCCCACAACGATGCCTTGCCGGCTGTGTATGAGAACGACTCAGAGAACGAGAGTGAGCGGTTCACGCCCGAGTTAGGATTAGCGCTGAACACGTCGAAGAGTGCGCAGAACATCTGCTCGCTTGGCACTTCGCCTTCGCGGTCGATAACGATAACGAGGTTCTGTGTCGGGTCGTACTCGAACGGAGTGTCGAGATTGAAGATGAGCATGTTGTCCTGACCAGGCTCAAGCACCATCGTACCGTCGTAGACGAGTGTCAAATCGTTCTTGCTCATGCCGTCGGTCGCTGACTCGAAGCCCTTCTTTGTGGTGTGGCCCATGTACACCTGCACCTTGCTCTCGGCTGTGCGGTCCTTAAGGTTGTCATTACCGCTGTACGAGTAGCCGATACGCATGATCTGATCTCCAGCCACGCCCTTTATTTCCTTAGCATAGTAGATGTGCTCGGTATGGTCGTATGTAGAGAAGTAGACAACTGGTCCGTGGGTATCTACGCTCTCGTCCTTCTTGCTTGTAACCACCTTGCTCCATACTGCGTTCTCCTTGTCGATTACTGGGAGCTCGATAGAAGGAGTTCTGTTGTTACTCAGGTTCTGATCGCCGTCGAGTACCACCTCTGCGTAGAACTTAGAGATGCCTTCGTTCTTCGGACGGAACTTCACTTCCACCTTCTTTGTTGCTTCCGACTTGATAGCTGGCACATCAGCTGTCTCACCAACGAGAACACTCTTGCCTTCGTCTTCGCAGTAGATTCTTATCTTATAGTTGCTCTGCTCTGTTGTGCCTAAGTTGCGCACTGTCACGGTGCAGGTGTTTTCGCGTTCTGCTACTGCTTCCTTAATGCCACTCATCTCTACCGCCTGCATGTCTTTCTCCATGATTTCCTCGAGTGTGAGACCGTAGAATCGGAATGAGTTGTACTGACCGTACTTCGTGGTGAGCGAGAAGCCATAATAGTATGTGCCGTCAGCCGGAGCGGTGAACTTATCCTCTACCAATGCACGTTCGTAGCCTGCGCCCTCTCTTGCCAGGTCTTCGGTGAGCACTGTTGCGTCCTTGACGCTCTCGTTGCTTGTACCCATAGTGGTCTTCAAGTCGAATGTGCTATTCTGCTCGTGCTCGTAGAAGTCGGCTACGATACGGTATGTCTTGCCTTTCTTCAACTGAATTGGCGGTGAGAACAGTGTTCCTGATGTTTCGCTGTTGTTACCGTAGGCTGTAAGGCTCTGGTTGTAGTCGTTATAGTCGAACAGGAATCCGCCAACCGACTGCCAAACAGCTGCGTTGTCAGGTCTGTCAGTCTTCAGATCGAGTGGCGGTACCAATGCGTTGCCTGCCAAAACGCCGGCAGTCTGTACCACTGCACCTGCGCCAATCTTTGTATTCGCCTGGATGAGGTAGTAATACTTAGAGTAGTCGCCTAATGCCTTATCCTCAAACGTAGTAGCGGTGAGGTTCTCTGCTACCACCTTCTTGTCCGGCATACGCGTAATCTTGTAGTTGAGCTCAGAAGCCACGAAGTAGCCGTTGTTCAATCCGCTTGTCGGAGCTGTCCACGAGAGCTTGATGCCTTCGCCAGTCTTCTCGATAGCCACATCGCCTACTGCGCCCGGCACGTCGCCACCTACGTAGCAGCGAATGCTGTCAGGCACACCGAGTTCGCCAGCCACGCGCGACGGAACAACGTAGTATGTGTTCAAGCCGAGCTTCGCCTTGCTGTCTACGTACTCCATTGCCTCGCCCATCTTGCCGTCGGCAGGCACTGTAGCTACGAGTTCGGACACTTTCGACGAGAGCAGTTCTTTCGAAGTGACGCGGTCGCTTGTGGCTACGCCGTCCTTCTTGCGATAGATGCGCACTTCCTTAAACTCGCTGAGTGCGGAGCCGTTCCATGCTTTCGATGGGTTGGTCCATGTAAACTTAGCACTGAGCGCGCCCGACTCGTCAGGCATCACGTTGAGATTCTTCACCTGACCGGCTGCGGTCGACTTGTCGGCTTCGAGGTACGGCACGTAAAGACCCGTGAACCAGTTGCCCGGCATGAAGCTGCTGTGCTGCACTGCGGTGTAGCAACCCTTCTTCGTCAGTTTGTCCGTATCAATGGTGTAGATGCGTGTAGCACCGCTCGACAATGCCGGAATCCAATATACGAGACCCGTGTTATTGTCGATAGACACAGCACCAAACTGTACCATGACGATAGCATTGTTGCTTTCGTCCTTTATCTCCTTTGCCGAAATCTCCTGAAAGTTGTTGTCGTACTTCACAAGCTCGGTTCCGCCGTTGTATTCTACCTGTTTGCCATCCTCGGTTTTCATAAGCCACTTCGGACGTACGGCATACATATTGCCGTGTGCGTCGAAGCAGAACTCGTGGAGGATATCATTATCAAAATCCTGTATCTTTTCATACTGACCGGTCTCTACATCAACGGTATAGAGAATGGAATGACCTACCGAGCCGTCTTCGTTCCAGCCGTAGCCAAGAGCGAAGAATGTATCAGAAGATGGGTCGTAAGCCATGTCGTAAAGCGCATTGCGCAGCGTACCGCCATAGCCATTGCCGTACCACGCTTGCTGCTCATCCTTAGTGAACGAGCGGATGTGTGTTGTATCGCCTGTCTCCAAGTCGATCTTGGAGAAGTGCTTAACCATCTGGCTGAACGTATAGTCGTATGCGAAGAAACCATAGTAGTTCTTACCATCTGAAGCTCCACATGTAAGACCATACAGCTGCTCGCCTACTTTATCTTCAAACTGATAGTACTGAATCTGCTGGAAGTTTTGTACATCCTTCGATTTAAACTTGATGAACGAACGCTTCTTGCTCTGATCCATACGTTCGCCAGCATACATCGTGATACCTTTCGACTTGTCGTCAATAGCCGATGGAGCAAGCGAAGGAGTCTTCGGTGCCCATACCGGAGCTGCAAACGCTTTAGCTGCATTGAAAGGCGTTGGGAACTGATGTGCACTAACTTGTACGTACGACGGCAAGCTTAACAAGCCCGTCATCGCAAGGCCTAACATGTAGTTGTGTTTCATAATACGTGTTTTTTAGTTAGAAAATTTGCCACAAATATACGATTTAATATTGAAATGAATAGCAATTAGACCAAAAAAGTTTCACTTTAAACTATAAAATGCCACTTTCAATCAGCAAACGGCTGACGTTACGTCATTTTTTCAGCTCGTTTGTACAATGTACCAGTGCTGGTATAACCGTCGGACACCGGACGCAACCTGATCGGACGGCGGACGCAATCTGATTGGACGGCGGACGCAATCTGATCGGACGGCGAACGCGATCGGCTTGACAGGAGACGAGTAGACAAGAGACAGGAGACGAGTAGACAAGAGACGAGTAGACGATGGGACGTGCGAAACTTATATACATTATATGTAATAGGGCGTCAAAAAAGTAGCGACAACGAGTCTTTTGTCAGGAAAAATCTGTAAATTTGCAGAATTAACATCTACTAAATAAATTATATTAGCCAAAATATCAAGAAATGAAGCATTTACTCCCTACCCTATTTCTTGCTGCCGGCATGACGCTCGGCACAACAGCTACGGCACAGTGTAAAATGACTTGCGGCAAGCAGCCTACCAGCGGATGCTGCGCAGGCAAGCCTGCTAACGGATGCTGCAAGAGCCTCGCCGACGGCATGAAGCTATTCTTGCACGCTGATGCTCAGTATCGCATTCCGGCAATCATCCAGTGCAAGTCGGGCAAGATAATCGCCTTCACCGACCACCGCTACGAAAACAAGGACATCGGCGGCGGACGCCATATCGACATCGTGATGAAGGAGAGCACCGACGGTGGCAAGACATGGACCGCTACGGAACAGATGGTGGCACGCGGAGGCAACCGCATTGCAAGCAGCTTCGACTGCGCTCACGGCGACGCTGCCGTGGTATGCGACCGCGAGACGGGCGAGATACTGCTCATGTGCGCCTCGGGCGGCGTGGGCTACTGGGAGTCGACACGCGAGAACCCGCAGATGATGGGTCGCTACACATCGTCGGACGAGGGAAAGACATGGAAGGCTGAGGAGGTAACGCAGCACGTGTACGGACTGGTGGACGGCATGAAGTCGGCATTCTTCACAAGCGGACGCATCTGCCAAAGCTCGCGCATCAAGGTGGGCTCGCACTATCGTGTGTACACGGCGCTTACCACACACGAGGGCAACCGCGTGCTCTACAGCGACGACTTCGGCAAGACATGGCACCTGCTTGGCGCAAATGCTGCCGAGACTGCGCCAAAGGGCGACGAGGCAAAGCTCGAGGAGCTGCCGAACGGCGATGTGCTCATCAGCTCGCGCACACAGAACGGACGCTTCTTCAACATCTATAAGTACGCTGACAAGAAGAAGGCTACGGGTGCCTGGGGCACAGTGGCGTTCTCGTCGGCTGCCAACAACGGCGTGAAGAACGGCGACAGCGCGTGCAACGGCGAAATCCTCGTGGTGAAGGCGAAGGACGCGCAGGGCAAAGCGGTCGACTTGATGTTGCAGAGCGTGCCCACGGGTCCCGGTCGCTCCAACGTGGCTATCTTCTACAAAGCACTGCGCACAAAAGCCGACTATGCGTCGCCAGAGGCGATAGCTAAGGATTGGGAGGGTGCATACCAGGTGAGCACTACCACTTCGGCTTACTCTACAATGGTGCAGGCTCAGGACGGCAAGATTCTTTTCCTCTACGAGGAGGATGCATTCCGCCACCCGGAGACAGAGCCGGACGACTACTATAACATCGTATTCAAGAAACTCTGTGTAAAGAAAATAACATCAGGCAAATATCAGTTGTAATCAGGCAAAATGAACAAACTAATCATATCATCAGTAATGGCTCTTGCCAGCCTCACCGCGTCGGCACAGAGCACAGTGAAGGCTCCGGCTCCTATCCTTCCGCTCCCTGAGCAGAAGCAAATCGATTGGCAGCGCATGGAGACCTACGCTTTCATCCACTTCGGTCTGAACACGTTCAACGACCGCGAATGGGGCTACGGCGACTCCGACCCCGCTACGTTCAACCCCACACGCCTCGACTGCGAGCAGTGGGCAAAGACACTCGTGGCTGCCGGCATGAAGGGCGTGATACTCACCGCCAAACACCACGACGGCTTCTGCCTGTGGCCCTTCGAGGGCAACGACTACAACGTGAGCCGCTCGCCGTACAAGAACGGCAAGGGCAACATCGTGCGCGAACTGTCAGAGGCGTGCAAGAAGTACGACTTGAAGTTCGCGGTGTACCTCTCGCCGTGGGATCGCTCGCGTGCCGACTATGCCACGCCGGGCTACCTGCCCTATTTCTACGCTCAGCTCCACGACCTGCTCACCAACTACGGTGACGTGTTCGAGGTGTGGTTCGACGGTGCCAACGGTGGCGACGGCTACTATGGCGGTGCGAATGACTCACGCACTATCGACCGCAAGAACTATTATAACTATCCGCACATCTTCGCTATGCTCGACAGCATTCAGCCGAACGCCGTGGTGTTCGGCGACGGCGGTCCGGGATGCCGCTGGGTGGGCAACGAGAAAGGATTTGCCGGCGAGACCAACTGGGCGTTCCTGCGCAAGAACACGGTTTACCCGGGCTACCCCAACTACCCCGAACTGCAGTACGGACACGCCGACGGCGACCAGTGGACAGCTGCCGAGTGCGACGTGTCTATTCGTCCGGGTTGGTTCTATCACCCCGAAGAGGACGATCGTGTGAAATCGCCCGAGCAGCTTGCCGACCTCTACTACCGCTCGGTGGGCCACAACGCTACGTTGCTGCTCAACTTCCCCGTCGACCGCGAAGGACTCATCCACCCCACCGACTCGGCTAATGCCGTCAACTTCCACAAGATGATTCAGCGCGAGCTGCAACACAACCTCGTGGCTGGCATGACTCCGAAAGTGAGCAACGAGCGTGGCGGCGAGTTCACAGCAAAGGCTATGACCGACAACTCGTGGGATACATATTGGGCTACCGCCGACGGCGTTACATCGGCTACCATCACGTTCGACTTCAAGAAGCCACAGCTGATGAACCGCATCATGCTGCAGGAGTACATACCGCTTGGACAGCGCGTGAAGAAGTTCGCCGTGGAGTATCTTGACGGCAAGACATGGCGCAGCGTTGAGCAGGGCGAGGAGACGACAACTATCGGCTACAAGCGTCTGCTGCGCTTCCGCACCGTGGAGGCGAAGAGCGTGCGCGTGCGCATCATCGACTCGCGCGGACCTATCTGTCTGAACAATGTGGGCATCTACTACGGCGGCAAGGATGCACAGCTCACATGGAACCCTACAGCAGAGGCTATCAAGTCTCTGCCGTTCGCTATTCTCAGCGCCGACAAGGCTGAATGGGAGAAGGCTACAGACCGCAACCCACAGACCGTTTGGTTCTGCAAAGGCAACGAAGTGCTTATCGACCTTGGCAGCGAGCAGGAGGTGTCTGCACTGCAGTATCTGCCCGACCAGAGCGAGGGCAGACGCGGACTCATCCACACCTACACCATCGCGGCTTGCGACGCCAAGGGCGGCAACGAGCGCGTGCTGAAGAGTGGCGAGTTCTCAAACCTGCAGAACAACCCGATACTACAGACCGTAACCTTCAACGCCACAAAGACACGCTACGTGAAGCTGCGCGCTGAGCGCATGGTCGTAGCTGGCGAGGCAATGGGATTTGCAGAATTGGGCGTCAAGTGATTTTAAGATAACAATACTAATGGTAGGAGGCTACGGCATTCCTGCCGTAGCCATTGCGAATAGTTATATTTCAGTTGCTAATGGCTACGGCAGAAATGCCGTAGCCTCCTACTGTTTGTTTTCTGCGCAATTCACTCTTCTTATTCCAACTTTTTGTATATTATTTTAAAATCTCAAATTATTTTTCTAATTTTGCATTTTAAAATAATACATATATAATAATGTCAAGAAAGAAGAAACCACTACCAATACTCGAGAACGTAACTATTGAGGCGGTTGCTGCCGAAGGAAAATCACTGGCACACGTCAACGACATGGTTGTTTTCGTGCCGTTTGCCGTGCCCGGCGACGTGGTTGACCTGCAGGTACGCAAGAAGAAACATAGCTACTGCGAGGCGGAAGTAATACGTTTCATCAAGAAGAGCGACGTACGCACGGAGCCAATGTGCGAGCATTTCGGCATCTGCGGCGGATGCAAATGGCAGAACCTGCCCTACGAGGAGCAGCTGAAGGCTAAGCAGCAGCAGGTGTTCGACCAGCTCACACGCATCGGTAAGATAGAACTGCCGGAGTTCATGCCTATCATGGGCTCGGTACACATCAAGGAATACCGCAACAAACTGGAGTTCGGATGCTGCAACAAGCGCTGGCTCACACGTGAGCAGATTGCCGAAGGCACGCAGTTCGACAACATGAACGGCATCGGTTTCCACATCACCGGAGCTTTCGACAAGATTCTGCCTATCGAGAAGTGCTGGCTCATGGATGACCTGCACAACAAGATTCGCAACGCCATTCGCGACTATGCCTTCTCTACCGGCATGACCTTCTTCGACCTCAGACAGCAGCACGGACTGCTGCGCGACATCATGATACGCAACTCGAACACGGGCGAGTGGATGGTACTCATCCAGTTTCACTACGACGAGGAGGGCGACGAGCAGCGCGCCAAGGCGTTGCTGCAGCACATCGCCGACAAGTTCCCGGAGATAACATCGCTCATGTACGTAGACAACCAGAAGTGCAACGACACCTTTGGTGACCTCGACCTCTCTGTCTTCAAGGGCAACGACCACATCTTCGAGACGATGGAGGACCTGCGCTTCAAGGTTGGTCCGAAGAGCTTCTACCAGACCAACACCGAGCAGGCTTACCACCTCTACTCGGTAGCACGCAACTTCGCCAAGCTCACCGGCGACGAACTGGTGTACGACCTCTATACCGGTACGGGCACCATCGCCAACTTCGTGGCGCGTCAGGCGCGCCAGGTGATAGGCATCGAGTACGTGCCTGAGGCTATCGAGGACGCAAAGGTGAACTCTGAGGTGAACAACATAAGCAACACCAAGTTCTACGCCGGCGACATGAAGGACATCCTCAACGACGAGTTCATCCAGAAGCACGGTCGCCCCGACGTAATCATCACCGACCCACCACGCGCCGGTATGCACCAGGACGTGATAGACACTATCCTGCGCGCCCACCCGAAGCGTATCGTCTACGTCAGTTGCAACCCGTCTACGCAGGCACGCGACCTCCAGGCGCTCGATGTGGCGTACAAAGTGATGGCGGTGCAGCCGGTGGACATGTTCCCGCATACGCCACACGTTGAGAACGTAGTTCTTTTGGAAGAAAAGCCATAGGTTTTTCTTCCAAAAGAACAATTCAAAACTCAAAATTCAAAACTCATAATGAAAACATTAGCAACTCTCGCACTCGCCGCTCTCGCTTTCGGCAGTGTGTCAGCACAAGAGAAAGAAGCGAAGCTGAAGGTGCTCAGCGACATCAAGTTCAGCGGCTACATCATGTCGCAGTATCAGTACAGCGACAAGGAAAGCAACAAGGGCGAGAAAGACATCAACTCGTTCAACATCCGTATGGTGCGTATGGCACTCGAAGGACGCGTGGCAAAGGACTTCTACTGGAAGGCGCAGCTGCAGGTGAACGGCAACACCTCTAACCTCACCGTGGCACCACGTATGGTCGATGCTTTCGCCGAGTGGCAAAAGTACGATGCGTTCAAGGTGAAGGCAGGTCAGTTCAAGCGTCCGTTCACCTTCGAGAACCCCATGCACCCCATTACGCAGGGCTTTATGGGCTACTCGCAGAACGTGCTTAAGCTCGCTGGCTTCAGCGACCGCAACGGCGAACACTCAAGCAACGGACGCGACATCGGCGTGCAGCTGCAGGGCGACTTGCTCAAGGCTAACGACGGACACCACTACCTCCACTATCAGGTGGGCGTGTTCAACGGTCAGGGCACTAACATGAAGGATGTCGACCAGCGCAAGGACGTCATCGGCGGCGTATGGGTGGCTCCCGTGAAGGGCCTGCGCATCGGCGCCTTCGGCTGGACCGGATCGTATGCTCGCAAGGGCACATGGACTGAGGTAGACGCTAACGGAAACGCTGTAGCTAAGAACGGTGTGCGCTCGCTTGAGAAGAACCGCTATGCCATCAGCGCCGAATATGCAGCCCACGACTGGACCGTGCGTTCGGAGTATATCCACAGTCAGGGCTACGGCTTCAAGACCTCAAACGCTTCAGGCAAGGAGACCGACTGCACTATCAACTACGCTGCAGGCGACAAGGCTGACGGTTTCTATGCGCTCATGATTGCGCCGGTTATCAGCAAGAAACTCTATGCAAAGGCTCGCTACGACCTCTACCGTCCGCAAGCCGATTGGCACACATCGAAGACTCAGTACGAGATTGGTGCCAACTACTGGATTGGCAAGCACGTGATGGTGGCTGCAGAGTACGCTCGCGTCAACGACCGTAGCCTGAACAAGTCGAACTATAACATGTTCGACCTTCAGCTCGACGTGAAGTTCTAAATCACTCTCCTCTATTCAGATTTATCAAACGACACAAGCTGTTAACATATACTCGCATTATGCAGGAACACAAGTATAAGCATAGACATAGCCATAAGAAAGATGGCATTGACACTTTTCGTGAACAAAGCCTCAAGGCTATACAAAGAAAGAAATTGTACGCAAAAGTTGCATACATCGTGGTGTTCACCATTGCTATTATAATGATAGCATTGGCGTTCGCTGCCTACTTCATAGACAGATAAGCCTGCGTGTTTCTTGCAAGAACCACGCAGGAGAACACTTAAAGGTACTAATTTAAAAACTGATAACTATAAAATGACAAACAAACCATTAGCAGCCCTACTCTTCGGCTGCATGATTACCGCTCAAGCAGCATCGGCACAGTCGCTGCTGCCAAAGCCGCAGTCGTTCAATGCAGGCAAGGGCGCGTTCAGCACCGCAACAACAAAGGTGAAACTCATCAACGAGGTTGGCGCGGATGCAGAGAACATCTACTCGAAGCAGTGGTCAGCAAAGGCTGACAACAACGCTCAGCAGGTGGTACGCTTCACACGCCTCGCCAACGCTACGTCGCCCGAGGCTTACAACCTCCACATCACTAAGGACACACTGCTCATCAGTGCCGCTTCTGCCGACGGTTTCCGCTTCGCATGGCAGACCGTAAAGCAGCTGAAGCAGAAGAATGGCATCATGGCGTGCGACGTTCAGGATGCTCCCGCCTTCAAGTGGCGCTCGCTGATGCTCGACGTGTCGCGCCACTTCCAGCCCATTTCGTTCCTCAAGAAGCAGATTGACGTAATGGCACAGTATAAGTTCAACCGTCTCCACCTCCACCTCACCGACGCTGCAGGCTGGCGCATAGAGATAAAACGCTACCCTCGCCTTACCAGTCTTGCTGCATGGCGCGAAGGAAAGACATGGAAGGAGTGGAGCAAACTCGGATGCAAGTACAAGAACGAAGGCGAAGAGGGCGCATACGGTGGCTACTATACTCAGGACGAGCTGCGCGACCTCGTGAAGTACGCAGCAGAGCGTGGCATCACTATCGTGCCCGAAATAGAGATGCCGGGCCACTCGGCTGAGGTGCTCACAGCCTATCCAGAACTCTCTTGCACGCACGAACCCTACAAGCAGATGGACTTCTGCCCGGGCAGCGTGGCTACATACGACTTCCTTGAGAACGTACTGAAAGAGGTGATGGACATCTTCCCATCGAAATACATCCACGTCGGTGGCGACGAGGCAGACAAGGCTTCATGGCCCTCTTGCCCGCTATGCCAGCAGAAGATGAAGGAGCTCGGCACGGACAAGGATGGTCTGCAGGCACACCTCATCGCTCACTTCGGAAAGTTCCTCACCGACCACGGTCGTCAGCTCGTGGGTTGGGACGAGGTGATAGCCGGCAACCTTGCCAAGAACACCACCGTGATGGTGTGGCGCGGTCTTGAAAAGGCGCAGGAGGCTATCGACCATGGCTACGACGTGGTGCTCTCGCCCAGCGGATACTGGTATCTCGACTACTATCAGGATGCTCCCGACACTCAGCCCGAGGCTATCGGCGGCTTCCTCCCACTCGAAAAGGTGTACAGCTACGTACCTGGTGGCACTCTGCCCGAGGAAGTACGCAACAAGATTACTGGCGTGCAGGCTAACCTCTGGACCGAATACGTGCCTACAGCAGAGCATGTAGAGTATATGCTCTATCCACGTGCGCTCGCTATCGCCGAGATCGGATGGAACGGCACAAAGACCAAGAACTACCCCGAGTTTCGCAAGCGTGCCATCGTAGAGTGCGAACGTCTGCACAAGCAAGGCGTGAACACCTTCGACCTCAAGAAGGAACGCGGCGAACGTCCAGAGTCGTTCAAGACCACAAAGCACAAGGCGATAGGTTGCAACATCATCTTCAACCACCGCTACGAGGACAAGTACAAGGCGCAGGGCGACAAGACTCTCGTCGACGGACAACACGGCGGATGGACATACGGCGACCAGAAGTGGCAGGGATTCCTCGGTAACAAGGGCTACTGTCTCGACCTTACTATCGACCTCGGCAAGGTACAGAAGATCTCTACCGTAGCTGCCGACTTCATGCAGGCTTACGGCGCATGGGTGTTCTTCCCGTCGGAGTACAAGATTTCGTTCAGCGAGGATGGTCAGAACTTCACCGAGGTGTATAATAAGAAGTCGGAAGTAGACCGCGACATTCAGCTCGGCTTCCGCAACCTTGCTTGGAAGGGCAATGCAAAGACACGCTACATCCGTGTGCAGGGTAGCACAACAGAGGATGGCGGTTGGCTCTTCACCGACGAAATCATCGTTAAGTAAATCGCATAGCGAGTTCTACAGATTATAGTCTCTTTAGCAGCACTACCTTATAAGATACAAAAAAGCCTGTTGAAGCATTGCTCCAACAGGCTTTTTTGTATCACTATACATCCACTTTATGGGGCGATTACGCCCCTATAAAGCTTCTTACTTTGTCACCTTAAGTGTAGTCTTTGCACTCTTCACTACATAAACACCAGCAGGCAGCGCCATGCGGCAGAAGTCGCCGTAAGTCATAGTGCCGAGAGCAGTGCCTACAGAAGAGTAAACCTTTACGAGGTCGCCGGCAGCAAGCTGTGTCAAGTTCTCAGTCACGCCGTTGATGCCACTCCAAGTAGCGAGGTCGGCAGTCTGCCAAGCACTCCACTTCGACATTGCGTCGCCTGCTACGGCGCACACACGCCACTGATATGCAGTGCCAGCTGTGAGCTTATCGAACTTATACGAAGTAGTCTTTATGCCCGTGAAACGCTGTGCAGCAGCCTTCATTACTGTCTTCGGAGCGACGTTCATGCTCAGGAAGTCCTCAGCCGAGTAGTTGCCGTCGTAGATACCCACAAAGAAGAGGTAGCCACGCTTCTTCGGCTGCACCATTACCTTGTAGTCTTTCATGTCGGCATTATCGAGTACGATTGTAGCCATTGTGCCATCCATTTTTATTGTCTGCTCAGCGATTGTTGCATCATCGTTATCGAGGAGCGACACTGTAATATCAGTAGCATCCTTGCCGTATGCGCTTGCAGAGAGACGAACGGTTACACTTGCCGAAGAGTTGTCGGTAATGAGAGGCGAAGTGAGGTTGCCCTGCTTCTTTGCAGTACCAATCTTTGCACAACCCGGACACTCGAACACCTTATCTCCTGTCCAGCCCTTATTCTGCATCTTGCTATCAAGGTCGGCAGAAATATCGATTGTGCCCTCTACTGCAAGTTTCTCGCCCCATTTGCTGAGGTCTTCGCTCAGTTTAACAGCCTCATCTACAGAAGGCTGAGTGCTCTTCTCGCGCAGTTCTACAGTGTAGCTTTCGGCTCCATCCACTGCGTTCCAACCGCCGGTGAACGATGTCTCGGTCATGTTCATCACCTTCGGCTGTGGTGCATCGAGATTAACACCGCCCATAAATGTGAACGAGATAAGACCATCCTTCTCCGTGATTTCTGTCACCGGCTTGCCGAGGAACTTGCGTCCGTCGCTATTGGCGTTGAACAGTGTGGCAGCCGGCTTCGAGGTGTCGGTCAGCTCAGTCGACTTTGTAGTGCCAGGGTATGTGTCACCGGTTACTGTCTCCGATGTAAGTTTATTGTCGGCAGGCACAACAGTGAAGCGTTGGTGGTTAGACGTGTTGTTCACCTCATTGTCAAACCACACCTTCTGGTCGTAGTCGACGTGTATGACAAGCATACCGTGGTTAGGGAGAGCAACGTCGGTGCCCTTCAGCTGGCGGTTCTCGAAGATATAGTATTCGTTCTTGTTCGCTTCGTTGAACACAACGCACGCCTCAGGAGCATCGCTCAGCGGCTTCATATTCTTTATGTAGCAAGGCTCGGTGAGGATAGTAGGCTCAATCCAGCCACTCACCCACTTCTCGTAAGTGTTATATCCAGTAGGCTCATAACCATCACCGCCATACGAACCGTAGTCCATCAAGTCCCATGCGTCCATACCGAAGCTGCTTCCTGCTGTGTAGTAGAAGTCGGGGATGCCCATACAATGGCTGAACTCGTGACAAGCAGTACCAATACCGCTGATATATGTACCAGAGCCGCCATTCAGTTCCGACGAGCAAGCGTATGTACGGATGCGCTGACCGCCAAGCACAAGGCTGTAACCTCCACCTTGTATGTCCCACTCGTGAGGCCAAATGGTATTCGCGTCACCACCTGCAGCCTCACCATAGCCAGCATAAATCACGTACACCTGGTCGACAGCACCATCGCCATCCCAGTCGTACTGCGACATATCCATCTTCTCCTTAGCATAAGCCAATTCGCAAGCCTCCTTAATCATACCTGCGGGGTCAATATCGTTGCCCTGAGCATCATTAGCACCGTATGATGCCATGTTCTTCGACACTGTAACCGGACCTATTACGTCGAACTCAAGGTCTAACTTGCCATAGCTTTGCGCATAGAAATAGTCGTGAACAGAGCCATTATTGCCGTATTTATTGTAACCCACCTTATTGAAATAGTCGTTCCACTCAGCCTGAGTGTGCTTCGACTGCATCTTCTTATCCTTAAAGTTCACGAGGATTACAAGGCCCTTACGCTTACCCGTGACGCCTATACCTTCGCCACCAGTAGCACCAGCCATAACCCTGCGCACCGGCTTGCCCGAAGCATCAACCACGCCACGATTAGCAAGGCGAGCCATGCGGCGAGCGTTGCGCTGCTTAGCACGCTCCATACCGAGCGAACGCACCTTCTGCGATTCGGTAGTGTAGTAGTTCAAGAACGACAACTCTGCAGCACCACGACTCTCAACGTCGTGAGCCACCTGCGCAGACGCAGTCAACTTACCGTTGCTATCGAGCGTAGCATAGCAATATGCACCATCAGCACGCTGCACCAACGGCTGACCATCTTCTGTACTTGTGTAATGGAAATTCTCGTCGCCGCGCAACATCACTGTGAGCACGGAGCCATCAGGCTGCTGCACCTGACGCTTCACACGCTTCGCCGGCACGGCGAAAGCAGAGGCTGCAAGCATGAACATTGCAGCGAGGGTTAGAAATCTTTTTGACATTTAATAGGTTATCTTGATTTTAAAAATAGGTTGCAAATATACGAATAATATCCGTGTAAACGAAAAAAAATCAACAAGAATGCTTTTTCATTCCACGAAATTGTATAACGTTTGCAAAGTAGTGCCAACTGCACGCCATTCCAATGCAATCGTATTGCTTAGTAGCGGTATTACCATTGACCACATGCCACGCAGCGGTCTTGCTCGTTTATTGCTTTATACTTAGCCATGTCGTTGTTGGGTATAATGGTTTGATATATAAGAATGTCGTATAGATTCTACAGCTTACTTTCGACAGACTTCCTTTTCCAGTATTTCTTCCAGAAATTCAGATGCGTCAGCCACGCAAAGTGGACATTCGCGAAGCACCTTTCCTGTGCCCACACCTTTTAGCAGCTTGCATTGTGTGGCACCATTGCGCTGCTTGAATTTATCCATAATGTGCCTCATGCCCTTGATAGACTTTGCCTTGTCCTTAGTGGCAAGTCCGAGTACGATGCCAGCTCCAACGAGGGCGCCACAAGTTCCATCCATATTACCCATACCAGCCGCAAAGGCATTGCCCGCATTCTTAATGGTTTCTTCTTCCATTCCGGTGAAGTCGTGGTAGGTGCAAAGCACAGCCTGTGTGCAATTATGTGAACCGCAACGTTTCTTTTCTGCCGCTATTTCTTTTCTCGTTTCCATATTGTTTTCCTTGTTCTTTAAATTGATGTTTCGATTTCGCGTACAAAGATAATGCTTTTATTATAGATATACCAAAGACACCAACTATACTTTCATAGATAAATTCTATCGTTGCGATATTCTTCATTATTGAGAGATATGTTTTTTCACGTACCGGGGTGTTATAGGATGAGATGATGATATAAGGATTAGAATTTTTCTAATTCACTTTAAATAGCCAATCAGTCGTTACACTATAAAATTAACTTTTAATAAATAATAACGGATAAACATTTTCATTTTTTATTATTACTTTTGCCAACGAATAAAAACAACAAAAAAGAAGAACACTTTTTACACGCTAATAGGGTTTTAAAGACATTATGAAGATAGGATTGTTTATTCCATGTTACGTCGATGCATTGTATCCGGAAGTGGGAGTGGCAACGTACAAGCTCCTGACAAGCCTCGGACTCGACGTCACCTACCCTCTCAAGCAGACTTGCTGCGGACAACCTATGGCAAACGCCGGCTTTGAGAAGATGGCTACGGACATCTCACGACACTTCGACGACCTCTTCAAGGGGTTCGACTACGTGGTTGCACCATCGGCATCGTGCGCGGCTTTTGTCAAGTTTTATCATCCACGACTTGCCAATGGCAATCACGAATGTCTCACGTCAAAGAAGACAATGGACGTGGTAGAGTTTCTACACGACGTCGTAAAACCAACAAGCCTCAAGGCTCACTTCCCGCACATAGTCAGCGTACATAACTCGTGTCACGGCGTACGCGAACTGGGACTGTCGTCGCCCTCAGAAAGACAAGTGCCGCAGTTCAACAAGATTATCGACTTGCTTAAACTCGTGGACGGCATCACCATCCGTGAGCCGGAGAGAAAAGACGAGTGCTGCGGATTCGGAGGTATGTTCTCCGTAGAAGAGCCGGACGTGTCGAAACGCATGGGAGAGGACAAGATAGAACGTCACATGGCTACAGGAGCGGAATACATCACCGGTCCCGACTCGTCATGCCTTATGCACATGCAGGGCATTGCAAAGAAGGAGAACAAGCCTATAAAGTTCATACACGTGGTAGAAATATTAGCAGCAGGACTATGAGCACAATACATTCTGAAGCGGCACGACGCTTCAACGACAACAGAGCAAAGACCACATGGCACGACGCCACCTTCTGGTCGCTAAGACAAAAACGCGACAACATGGCGTCAGGGTTGTCAGAATGGGAGGAGCTGCGCGAACATGCCAGCCAGATAAAACAGCACACCGTAACGCACTTGGCTGACTATCTGGAGGAGTTCAGCACGCAACTGGAGAGCCGTGGCGTCATTGTGCATTGGGCTAAAGATGCTAACGACTTTAACAACATCGTGCTCGACATACTGCAAAGTCATGGCGTAAAGAAGATGGTGAAAAGCAAGTCGATGCTTACCGAGGAGTGTGCCATGAACCCGTTCCTTGAGAATCACGGCATCGACGTCGTGGAGACCGATCTTGGCGAACGCATCCTGCAACTGCTACATCAGAAACCGAGCCACATCGTAATGCCTGCCATACACCTAAAGCGAGAAGAGGTGGGACAGATGTTCGAGGAGAAAGGCATCAGCACGGAGAAAGGCAATTACGACCCGACATACCTTACGCAATGCGCACGCAAGCATCTGCGCAACCAGTTTATGGAAGCAGGAGCAGGAATGACAGGATGCAATTTTGGTGTGGCAAAGACCGGCGATATCGTGGTTTGCACCAACGAGGGCAACGCCGACATGTCAACATCAATGCCCAAGCTACATCTCGTGGCAATGGGAATAGAGAAGATTGTGCCCGACTACAAGTCGCTCGCCGTATTCCAGCGACTGCTCTGCCGCTCTGCTACCGGACAGCCCACAACGGCATACACCTCACACTTCCGTCAGGCAAGACCGGGAGCAGAGATGCACGTCATACTCGTGGACAACGGACGAAGCGACATCCTTGCCAACGACGAGCATTGGGAAACGCTGAAGTGCATTCGCTGCGGAGCCTGCATGAACACCTGCCCCGTATACCGCCGCTCGGGTGGCTACTCATACACCTACTTCATCCCCGGACCTATCGGCATCAACCTTGGTATGCTGCACGATGCGTCACGCTACAGCGACAACGTCAGCGCTTGCACGCTTTGCCTCTCATGCGACAACGTATGCCCGGCTAAGGTGAACCCCGGTTCGCAGGTCTATATGTGGAGACAGAAGCTCGACTCGCTGCACAAGGCAGACACGATGAAGAAGTGCATGTCAAAGGGAATGGAAGAGCTCTTCAACCATCCCCTACTCTATTCTTCAGCCTTGCGTCTGGCTCCTCTTGCCAACCTCATACCTGACAGCCTTACGCACATACGCTCACTCAATCCGTGGGGCGTGGGACACGCAATGCCGAAATTTGCGAATGAGTCGTTCCAGACAATGTGGAAGAAAGGAAAACTGAACCAAAACGAACAGAAAGAACAATGACATACAAAGACGAACTATTGGAGAAGTTGCGACGCAACACACACGAACAGTATCCGATGCCCGACACACCGATAGACGGCATATCGTACGACGACACGGTAAAGCAGTTTGTGGATATGAGCATGTCGGTGGGCAGCAAAGTGGTGATGGCTAAGCCGAACGAAAAGCTCGACGACATCGTAAGAAACGCCTATCCAGAGGCAAAGACCATCGCCTCTAACATCGCAGAACTCACCATCGCCACCATCAATCCCGACACCGTGGCAGAGGCGCAAGACCTTAACGGCACCGACGTAGGAGTGGTGTACGGACAGATTGGAGTGGCGGAGAATGGTTGCGTCTGGATTCCGCAGGACATGAAGGAGAAAGCAGTATGCTTCATCAGCGAATATCTGGTCATCGTCCTCCCGAAGAGCGGCATCGTGAACAACATGCACGAGGCATACGACCGCATCTGCATGCCAGAAACCGGACTCGGCACATTCATCTCTGGACCATCAAAGACTGCCGACATAGAGCAGGCGCTGGTAATGGGAGCGCAGGCTGCACGCGGCGTGACAGTGGTAATAAGAGAAGGGTAATGAAGATGTAAAAAGACGAGCAAGATTTACATTCTGCAGTATAAAACTTACATTCTGCAGTCTACAGTATATAAATAGAACCGCGATAAAAAGTTGTCCACACATTGTCCACACACATGCAAAATATTACAGTTTTATTTTGCAGTTTCGTGCATTTGTACTAACTTTGCAAAGTTAAGTATAACATCTCGGGGTTGACTGGATTTGACAGCGGGATGAAATGGTACGTAAGCATGCGGAGTCTCGATGGCTACCTCCTTAATCAGAGTGATCAAAAATTTAATTGGCGAAAACAACTACGCTCTCGCTGCTTAATCGAAGTATAGTAGATTAGCTTTATTCCGCCACAAGGTTTGGCGGAACGAGACATCGCTCCAAGGATGTTGTTCCGAATCTGAGGGTCAAGCGGTGCAGGTAAATCGGAAATAGCCAGTGTGTGCCTCGCCGCACGGGTGAAGTTTTAGAGGATAAGGGCGCGATTGGTGGTCTGGGTCTTGTCGCGTCACGAAAACCGAAGGCCAGAATAAGCATGTAGAAAGCGTATGGTTTCCCTGTTTGGACGTGGGTTCGAATCCCACCAGCTCCACAAAGAGGTAACTATTTGATTATCAAGTAGTTATCTCTTTTTTATTTTTTGTGCCATTGCAATTTTGTACCAATTTTGTACCAAAAAAATATATTCCATATATGCAGCACTATAATATAACGAACTTATCTCTATGCTCGTTGTACAATTTACACAGGGCTATTCTCCCCCATGTAGGAAGGAAGAGAACGTAAAATTATTACTACCACCTCCCCCCTATGAAAAGAAGAAAGCGAAGATAGTCACCCCTCAAAAAAATTTTTTTCTTTCAGATTTTTGTAGTAACTTTGCATCACAGTATAATTTAAACCTTTTTCCCACTCACTTTGGGAAAACAAAACAGCAGTAGCCTGTGATAGGTCGCTGCTGTTTTTGTATTGTAGCCATAGATCTACACGCCATTTATTTAGAGCCTCCGTTTGCTCTACTTCTAACTATCCCCACATAATCCAACAACTCATCCTCTAAAGTTCGATTAACGCCCTCTTTGAGGAATATGAACCTAAAGAGGGTAACATCAGGATAGCCAACACCGAAATAGAGCCTTTTAATCTCGTCTACCGTCCTGTCGCTCCACTCTCTGCAAACCCACTTTGTTAGCTTGAAATATACAATACCGTCTAGCCAAACAAAAAAGCGTTTGTTGTTATGGTCTGTATATTTGTGTTGCAACCATGTATTGAACTCCTTGCGAAACTTAACGCTATAAGAGCTATTCCTCGTTGTTTCCATCCTCTATGCGTTTAAAGTTGTTACTCCTGGCTATTTCCGTTGGTATCTTCTCACCTGCGAAGTAATAGCCGTTCCTTGTTTTCTGTATCGCATTAAGACCGTGTATAAAAGTTCCGTTGTGAAAGTGATTTTTTATAAAACGCTCTTTCTGCTCTTTGCTTGTAAAGGTGACAACTGCGCCACCGGCAAGCCTCATCGTTAATTTTTCGTTGCTCATAACTCTTTTAAATTTAATTTTGGCAAGTTCTCTATATCATAAAAGTGTGTGTGTTCTGCATCGAAGCTACACACAAAAGAGTACGTTCCCACATTGCGCCCCTTTGCGCATATAATCAACGCTGTGCCCTTAGGGTCGGTCATTGCGAACTCTCCTGTATAATGCTTTCCGTAATACTCTGGGCGATATATTAAAAACGTCATGTCAGCAGCCTCGTTTATCTGTCCTGAACCCCTTAATCTTGAAAGAGAAGGTTCGGCAGTGTCATACCCCCTTGACAACTGGGAAAGCAGCACAATACAGATGTTCAAATCTTTGGCTAAGTTCTTTAACCGGCGTGTCACTTCACCGTAGAACGCTTCCAGGTTCACAACTTTCTGATTTGTAGAAAGTATCTGCAAATAGTCTACAACAACCATTTTAACGCCCATTCGCCTCGCTAAGGTACGAATCGAAAAATATATAGTGTTTATAGAAGTTGTGCTGCTCTCGTCAAAATAAACGGGCAAATTGCGGAGTCTTGCAATAGTTTTATTAATACGTTCTACTTCATCGCTGTTCAACCGCTCGCCCATTATAAGACGTGAATTAATCTTCGTTTCTTGTGCTAGTACTCTTGTAGACAATTGCGCCTTTCTCATCTCCATAGTGTAAACAGCCACAGGAACACCGTCTTTGGCAATATTTACCGCTATATCCATAGCAAATGAGGTTTTGCCTTGCGAACTTTCAGCAGCTACAACAACCAAATCAGACGGAAAGAAACCGCCTCTTTCGTCAATGTGCCTAAAGCCTGTTAGCAAACCTTTGTTTCCTTTGCCTTCCTGGTTGCCTTTTATCGCCTCTTTAACTTCGTCTAAAGCGTCAGCAAACGAGGTTATAGAAGTGTTTGGATTATCGCCAAGTTGCTTTATTTCCTCCGTTAATGCTTGCGCAATTTCATCTGCGCTGCGCTCTGTCATTGCTTTCGTATCGGAATACTTTAAACATATCTCTCGGATCCTTCTGCACTTGTTTTTTTCCACTACTTCCTGGAGGCTTCGTTTAAAAGTAGATGTACTTGCCGAATCAAGCAAAGATGTAATGTAGCCAGGATTGGCACCACCCTCACTTGTTTTAGCGTATTCAACACCAATGCTACTGAAATCCACCTTCATTCCCTTTGCGTCCAAGTCTGCTATAATGTTAAAAATAACCTTGTGTTGAGGCTGATAAAACATCATAGCAGATAGGCTCTGCAACATCGTTTCTACATACCTTCCGCCATAATTTATAGCGGTTCCTAATATTGTTTGCTCTGCTGCATCATTGTGCAACAGAGCAATAGCGTTGCTTGTTTGGTTATCCTTCATGGCTTTAGATCATCTTTTATGAAACCTTCTTGTTTTCCTTTCTGCTTTAAGTGGCTTCCTGTATTCCATATTTGCAACCTTCTTGTCACATCAAACCCTCCGTGATTCGGATTGTGTCTTTCCTCCTCAAAACGCATAAGACCGCCATTAGTGTTAAGCTCCGTCCAATAATTGAAAAAGCTCTTAAGATTATCAGCTCCATATCTCTCTACATTGGTTTCAGTCATAACCTCCCTTTGAAAGACTTGCGTTCTGTCCTCAATTGGTGCTTGCGCTATCTGCCTGCGTCTTACAGAAGGTTTTTCGCTTAATTCTCCTTGTTGAGGCTGTTTTGCAACCTTGCTTTTGCTTGCCTTCTCCTTGCCACCCTTTGAGCCCGCCTTGCGCTTCTTTTCGCACACTTCTTCATAGTGTTCAGTGTCCCTGTCGTAATTCTCTTTAAAGGACTCAAACATGATCATGTTAGCAACGTCGCTTTTATCTTTAGGCATTACGCCATCCAGCACATAGTTTGCAATATTTTCCAAAAGTATACCTTTCTGGTCTGCATCCATGTAACGAGTTTTTTTCAGTAGAGAGGTGTAAAAGTAAAACCTCTCTCTCTTGTCCGTTTTTTTGTTCATAAATTTAAACCTTTTATGTAGGCTGTTTCACCGCTGCCACTATTATAGACCGGGCGAATACCGTCTACTTGTTCAACAATACCTGGCACATCAGAGAAATTAACCCCTAACCTAATATATTAGCCAGTTCACTTTGGTTAAACTCCTTGCAATTTCCACTGAATATCGCTTTAAGTTTAGTTTTGTATTTCTGCGTTTCCATAGTAGTACCTCCTCTTTTAACGGTTGTACTTCGCCAGCTTGCCAGCTTTGGCAAGTGCGACAACTTCGGCTTTGTTGTACAGGTTGCGCCTGCCAACCTTTGTAGGTGCCAAACGCCCCTCTTTTTCCATTCTCCACAGAGTTACATCGCTTATGCCTAAGAGCTTGCAAAGCTCGTTTCTGCTAACGAGTTCCTCTTTCTGTGACTCCACTCTGAAATCTGCTGTTACTCTCTCGTCCAAAACCTGGTTAATCGCTTCTTTCAAGTCTGCCAGGTTCATTAACACTATTCCTTGTGTCATGTTTATATGTTTTAAGTTAAACATAGCTGAAAACGTTTAGGTGCTTATGCTCTTTATATTTTTAGCCTTTTGCTATCCCTTTGTATTTCAGCTTAACAATACAAAGTTAAGAAGCATAAATATACATAGCAAGAAGTCAGAGAGCAAACCGCTAAAATTAACAAATAAAATTAAAAAAAGTTAAGCAATAAGACAACAAAACATATTTATAAGCGTGTCGGAACCCGTAACAATATCCACTTTTTAAGAATAAAGTAGACTCTATCACAGCAAAGCCACATCGCACAAGAACGCCTCCAGATATTGCGCCAGGAAATAGCACTCTCGTTTATAACCAGGAAATTGCAGAGCTTTATCACCTTACAAGAAAGCTGCCTAAACCCATTGGAAACTACAAAGAGTGAATAACTTTTACAAAACAAAAATACAAAAATCTTTTTTACTCTCTTTAGAGAGTTTTTTATATATCTATTCTATTC
>ERZ1035025.85-NODE-85-length-63958-cov-15.987278_pt1 | contig 63958 bp, 59 predicted proteins | sample MGYA00520619_ERZ1035025 | MGnify/ENA primary metagenome ERZ1035025 (study PRJEB33766, sample SAMN09781742) | gut metagenome | biome: gut microbiome | host: Homo sapiens | place: Madagascar | study: EMG produced TPA metagenomics assembly of the PRJNA485056 data set...
TAAATTTAAAACTTATCTTTTACCTCTGTTTTTCTTAACTTAATGACATTGCAAAATGGATGGAAAGACGGCAACGAAAAAGATTCGTGCAATGACAGACGGAATGAATGATTATATCATGAAACCAGTAGATTCCAAGATGTTATGCCAGAAAATTAGAAAATATCTGCCAGACAAGTTAATTATGGCTAAGTCAAATGATATACAAGAATATGGGAAATAGAAAACTTTGTAAAATAAAAGTAAAAAGGGTTGACGGTGTCAGAAAAATCTGATAACATAACCCAGAACTTGAAAACAAAGAACGCTGAGAGATATCAGCAAAGAAACGAATGGAGGTGTATGTTCATGGATAGTTGCGATCGTATAGGACGAAGTTGTATGCGGGATCAAAAGAAACATAAATTACGAATGCTGCTGTCTGTGAAGATAGGCTGACAACAGCATTTGTTTAATGATGTCCTTTTTGATGCACCGCGAAAAAGAAGGAGAATATCATGAGAAATGCAAGAAACCAGCATAGAACAGACTATGCAAAAGAATTAATCAAAATCGTACAGACAACCAAAGACAAAGATGAATTAAAGAAAAAGATTGCCGCATATCATGAGAGAGATATTGCCAATGCAATCGTAGAATCAGATAAAACAGTCAGAAAATGTATCTATGATATTTTAGATATTGCAGACATCGCAGAAATCTTTGCTTATATCGAAGAAGAACCAGGAAAATATCTGGAAGAGATGCCGCTTGATATGGCAGCGAAAGTCGTATCAAACATGGACTCTGATGATGCGATGGATCTGTTTGAAGAATTAAGTGAAGAAGACAAATACAAGTTATTAAAGAGACTGGATAAGGATGCAAAAAAAGATGTCCAGAAGCTGTTATCCTATGAAGAAGACCAGATCGGTAGTTGCATGACGAATAATTATATCGTAGTGAAAAATGATGTAACGATTCGTGAGGCAATGAGCACGCTTGTGAAACAGGCAGGAGAACATGATAACATCCAGACACTTTATGTGGCAGATGAGAATGGAACATTTGCAGGAGCGATCGATCTTAAGGATCTGATCATTGCAAGAGAGCATGATAATCTGCAGGATATCATCAGCAGTTCTTACCCTTATGTATATGAACATGAAAAGATCAGTGAATGTATGGAAGTCTTAACAGACTACGAAGAAGACTCCATTCCAGTGCTGACACAGGATAAAAAGATTGCAGGTATCCTGACATCTTCTGATATTGTAGAATTAGTTGATGATGAGATGGGAGATGATTATGCAAAACTTGCTGGTTTAACGGAAGAGGAAGATTTAAATGAACCAACGATCGTGAGTATGAAAAAGAGACTTCCTTGGCTGATCGCACTGTTATTCTTAGGAATGGCAGTATCTTCTGTTGTTGGAATGTTTGAATCCATTGTAGCAGTGTTACCGATCGTGATCTGTTTCCAGTCCTTAGTCCTTGATATGGCAGGAAATGTTGGAACACAGTCTTTAGCTGTAACAATCCGTGTATTAATGGATGAGAATCTCTCAGGTAAAAAAAAGATCGCATTGTTATTCAAAGAAATGAAGATTGGATTCTTAAATGGAGCAAGTTTAGCAATCATGGCATTAGCATTTTTGGGAATTTACATTCATATGTTTAAACATTATGCATGGATTTCTTCTTTCCTGATCTCAGGGTGTGTTGGAATTTCTCTGATTGTAGCAATGGTGATCTCAAGCCTTGTTGGAACGATCATTCCAATGTTTTTCCATAAGATCAACATTGATCCGGCAGTTGCATCTGGACCATTGATTACAACGATCAATGACTTAGTTGCAGTTATCACATATTATGGACTTTCCGGACTTGTTTTGATTCAGTTATTCCATATTTAACAAGATTTAATAAGAAATAAGTATAAAAAGACATAAAAAATTCATCCCATTACTTATAGCAGATGGGATGAATTTTTTATGTCTTTTTATAGTCTTTGTTTTTATTTGAATTTTATGATTGACAAACAGGTACATTTCAGCTTACCATCTTGTAGAATGTGTATTTATAAACGGCGAATTAGAAAAGAGGAATTTCAAAGATGACAAATTGGAACGAAGTTAGATTAGTGCCTGAATTTGATGAGCAGGGTGTTGCATGCTACAAGTTAGATGGAGCAGATTATTTAAATGAATATTATGTGATTTCAGAAGCAGAAACAAGAAAGCTTCTAAATACACCAGAGATCGTAGGATATGAAGTGTACAACTGTCTGATCCCGTCAACATCCCAGATGCTTTACTATTTAAAAGAACAAAAGAAAGTAACAACAGCGAATATTTTATCTATTTTAAGAGGAGCATTAAATTATCCATTGGAAGAAAGCTGTTACAGAGAACATATCAGAGTTCATGACATCAGCTTCTTATCAAGCGAGAGAGTATTTAGAGAAGAAGAGATTGCAGGACTTGAGATTAAATACAGCAAGCTTACTATGGTGCCAGACAGTACCTTAATGATCGGAGATATCATTGCAAGTGGAGAGACACTGATTCACTGCCTGCGTTATGTGACAGATTTCTATAGAAAAAATAACGCAAAACTCCGTAATATCATCATTTTTACTATGGGTGGAACAAAAGGAATCACGATCCTTGAGAATCTTACAAAAGAGATTCGTGAATTCTGGCCGGATTTTGAAGGATTTATTACAGTTTATTACGAAGGTGTGTTCAGCACTTATGAAGATAAAGGTGTATCAGGAATTAACCTTCCAGATGTAGATTTCTACTGGAAGGATGGAATCATTGCACCAGAATTTAGAAGAGAAACTCTATCCATGTGTGCTCCATTATTTGAAAAATGTATCATTTATGATGGTGGTGCCAGACGTTATGAAATTCATGAACATATTGAAGAAGTCTTAGAATTCTGGGAAGGAATCAGAGATCGTGCAGATATCATTGATTTTAAAGAATTATTGGACGAAAAGCTCGGACATGAGACACCGATCAGCTATGAAGACTGGATCGAGAACAATCATTATCAGCAGATTCCACAGTCAGAAACAAAATGGCTATACCGTCAGGAACAGGGCTATATCGAGAGTATGAAGAATATCACATTAAAAGAATTAGCCGAACAGCGAATTGATGAATTCAAATCAGCACTTAAAAAATATATAATTTAATGATGATACATGGCATAGGATAGAAAAGGATAAGAAAATGAAAGATAATAAAAATACAACAACAGATATCGATTATGCAAATGAGGCTGTGCCGAAAGAAGGCAGAAAAGGCTTTGTGACCATGTTTATGATCATGCTTGGATTCACATTTTTCTCAGCGAGTATGTGGGTTGGACAGCAGATGGCGGCAGGACTTGATTTCTATGGATTTATTAAATCCTTGCTTCTTGGAGGAATCATCCTTGGAATTTATACAGGACTCTTAGGATATGTCGGAGCTAAGACAGGATTAAGTTTGGATCTGTTATCAAAGAGAGCATTTGGAGAGAAAGGTTCTTATATTTCTTCTGCAATGATCAGTTTTACACAGATTGGATGGTTTGGAGTTGGAGTTGCAATGTTTGCGATTCCGGTATCCACAGAGATCTTTGGTGGGAATGAGGCAGCAAAATGGCTGCTTGTATTACTTGCAGGAGGATGTATGACAGCATCTGCTTATTTTGGAATTGATTCATTAACCGTGATCAGTTATATTGCAGTGCCATTAGTAGCAATCCTTGGAACGGTAGCAATGGTAATGGCAGTGAATCAGGGAAATGGAACGATCGTTGACCAGTTCGCTGTATCCAGTGGATCGATCACAGTGATTGGCGGGGCAGGAATGGTGATTGGATCTTTTGTATCTGGTGGAACAGCAACACCAAACTTTGCACGTTTTGCAAAAGATGCAAAATCAGGAACGATTGCAACAGTCGTAGCATTTTTTATTGGAAACTCTTTAATGTTTTTCTTTGGAGCAATCGCTTATATCTTTGTTGGCGGAAATGATATCTTCGAAGTTATGGTACGTTTAAATCTGTTTTATATGGCAATCTTGGTTTTAGGATTAAATATCTGGACAACAAACGATAATGCCTTATATTCTGCTGGTCTTGGACTTGCCAATATCTTTGGACAGAAGAAGAAACCAATGGTATTGATTTCTGGAATCGTTGGAACATTATTATCCGTATGGTTATACTATAATTTCTGTAATTGGTTAAATGTCTTAAATTGCACATTACCACCAGTTGGTATTATTCTTGTTATATCTTATTTTATGAATAAGAAAGCATATGATGAAGACAGAGTACCACAGATTACAGTCAACTGGTTTGCTGTGGCAGGTGTTATCTTAGGTGCTGTTGTGGCAAATGTTGTGACATGGGGAATTGCTTCGATCAATGGTATGGTCGTAGCAGCACTCTGCTATGGAGCAGGACAGTTACTTAGTCAGGATAGTAAAACAGCAGAAAATGTATAAATAAAAAAGGTGTCAGCCCTTTTGGTTCAATAAACCTGTGGGCTGGCACCTTTTTGTCTTACAAAATTTAAGAGTTGTGTTCTGAATGTCTTATGATAGGAAGAAATTCGTAAGATGGTTCAAAACCATGCTTTCCATAAAGCTTGTAATATTCAATAAAAATGCGATCCATAACTTGTGGAATCTTTGTCGCATCTGCTTCAAATAAAATGATCAGATACTGCATAGAGCTGTATCGGGTACAAACATCAACTTTGCGGATCCGCTGATGGATTGCCTGTTCCATACAAGACAGGGCTTGTTCAATATCTTCAATATATGTAACATTATCAGGAGCTGTTTCCATTGTCACCATAACAAAATAACAATGATATTTGTATCGGTCGCCAAGATGGTTGATATATTCATAAATTTTTGCAAATTCACGGTAGTTAAGATTGAGGGCACCGGCATAGGCTACACTTTCGCACAGAGCTTTTGCAATAAGAGACAGATCTTTGTCAGTTGCGCGGTCTTTGATACTATTCTTGGCAAGCTGGCGGTAAAAGAAGAAATTATTCTTACCATTTTGTTTTACATAATATAAAGCTTTATCAGCTCTTGTATAGCATTCTTCAAAAGAGTCTCCAATATTGCACATATATAATCCGGCAGAAATCGAAGCAGCAGAGATTTCATTATCAGACTGCTTCTGAGTTTGAAATTTATGAAAGATATCTTTGATAAGTTTTGCTACATCATCTTTAGAAGCATCTGGTATGAATAGAAGAAATTCATCTCCGCCAAGCCGGCATACGATACATTCACTGGAATATTCTAATAATAAAGAACCAAATAGTTTTAAAACGCGATCTCCGGCTTTATGACCATAAATATCATTGATCGTTTTTAAATTATCAATATCCATAAATGCAAGACAACCATTGTGACGCTGTAGAAGTTGGGCGACAACCTGTTCTCCTTTGTTCCTTGTTGGAAGACCAGTTAGAAAATCAATATTTTTTCTGGATTCCTGAGTCTTTAAAGTATTCATGATATCGGTGATGAACTGGCTCATTTCAATCTCAACATCAGGAAGCTGATCACTTGAGGTCATGTTTAAATAATCCTCTTTTACATGGACCTTATCTTCTTTTAATAATTTTAGAAAGATATCAGTGATCTCAGGGTCAAACTGGGAACCTCTGTTTTTGGCTAATTCTTCTATGATCGTTTGCTGCGGAAGCTGATTTCTATAAATACGTCTGGAACTCATCGCATCATAACTGTCAGCAACTGCAACAATTCTTGCATGAATTGGAATCTCTTCGCCTTTTAATCCATCAGGATAACCATGACCGTCATAACGTTCATGATGATGGCGGATGACTTCCTGGACATGAGGGATCAAAGAGATATTTTTTATAATATTAGCTCCGATTGTAGTATGTTCCTTGATAATAGAGAATTCTTCGTCAGTCAGTTTTGTTGGTTTATTTAATACGGTATCTGGAATACCAATTTTCCCAATATCATGCAGGTAAGCAGCATTTTTTAAATTCTTAATATCTTCTGTATTCCATCCAAGCTCTTTTGCGATCAGACAGGAATATTCAGTCACACGCTGAGAGTGGCCTTTTGTGTATTCATCTTTGGCTTCGATCGTTGTAGATAAAGTCTGCATAAGCTGTAAAGACATCTCTTCCATATGTTTTTTCCGCTTATTAAATTCCTGCTTCTGCTGATATCTGATAATATCGCGAATGATGTGAACGGTACGGATAATATTAATAAATAACAGGATCAGGATACCAATACCGATAAAAATACCAGAGATAGATACTACATAATATGTAGAGATTGATTCAAATACAACGGATAACATTGCAACGATCAACCCAGCAAACAACAGACGATCACTTCTATCTTTGTGATTCCAGTAACCAATAATAAATGACAGGATCACGGCAATAAATGTGATCGCAAGAATCATATGTGCAACTGGAAGTGTTTCAATATAATCAGCGATACCAGCAAGATGTAAGATGGTAGAGATTATAAAATTAAAAAAGGCGATCACACTGATCAATTCAAACATCTTACGATATCTTTCATGCTGCAGAGTGTTGATATATAAAGAAATCGCAATTGGGGACAACATGATCATTACAAAACATAAAGTTCCCAAAGCCGAAGCGTTTGGCATAAATAATTGTCTAAGCTTTGATTCACCGAGCATCCAGACAGATCCCATGAGCATACACCATCCAAGATATTCCATATCAAACTTAGCTTTATATACAATCCCCAGAGCCATGGCAAATAAGATCGTTACAATGGAAGTAAAAAAGATAAACACAGCAATGATCGTTTCACTTGCGTGATGCTTAAAGATATAGCTCCAGATCTGTGTTTCATCGCCACAATAAACAGTATTTACAACACCAGAATAATTCTTTGTATTTGTTGATAAGGTAATACGAAGCTGTTTTCCTGCATCATAAGGGGAAGTCTTACAAAAGACATAACGGCTGGCAGTATTCTTGCCAAATTTGCGGGAATTACTGGTATCATATTCTTTACGCAGTTTACCATCGATATAGAATCTTACATTTTGTAAAGAAGAACGGATTGCGATGGAATTCTTATTATAATCATCGGGAAGGGTTGTGATAAGGACCATCGTTTGTCCAACAGGTACTTTATAACGACCGGGGACAGAAATATCCTGCTTGCTACCATCTGCTTTTGCCCATGAAAATGTTCCATGGTAGATCACAGAAGTGTTCTCTTGGTCAAAGCTGTGTTCATTTGTAGTGAAAAACTGCATACAAACAAACCAGATAAGAATTATAAACATTAAGATATAAAATAATTTGGAAATTGTTTTTATTATATTATAAGATTTCATAACGATAATGAAACCTCCTTAGCTGAATTACGATTTTGTAGATAAAATTCGATATAATCATTTATATTATACGATGATAAGACAAAGTTTTCAATCAGGCAGTAAAGGATTTTTACGCCAGGAAATGGAAGATCGTATCATATGAAAAAGAAAATTTACAAGACTTGACAAAAAGCAGATTTTTTGTTAAGGTAGTCAGACAATCGAAATTCCGTGAGGGAGTAGTTCGCGTCTAAAAAAGACGTGATTTGTCAACAGACTCGGTAATGACTTATTACAACTTGTAAGTCAGCCTGGCAAATATTAAAGAATGAGACTCATGTATGTTTTTCAAGAATAGAAAGACATACATGGGTTTTTCTTATATATAAAAACAAAAAGAAAGTTTGAAAGGAGAAAATAATATGGAGAAATTTATCAATGGGTCCCCTTTATTTGTAGTGATCATCTGTTTGCTGATCGGCTTTGTATTTTTAATGAAAGGGGCAGATTTTTTTGTAGAAGGAAGTTCAAGTATCGCCAAAAGACTGAAAGTCCCTTCTATTATCATTGGACTTACGATTGTTGCAATGGGGACATCCCTGCCAGAAACAGCGGTAAGTGTTACAGCTTCACTGGCAAATAATAATGCACTGGCGATCAGTAATGTTGTAGGATCTAATATTTTTAATATGATGTTTGTTATAGGAGTCTGTTCGGTTTTAGTACCAATCTGTGTAAAGAAGGAAACGATCATCAGGGATATTCCATTTTCACTGATCTGTGCAGTGATGCTGCTTGTTTTTGGATATCTTGCAGTTGGAGATAAAGAAAAGATGATATTAGGGCATTTGGATGGAATCATCTTTTTGATCGTTTTTGCAGGATATATTTTATGGATGATATTAAATGCAATGAAAGCAAGAAAAGACAAACAGGTCATGCAGTTAGAAGAAATGGAAGATGAAGAATTAAAAATATTATCCTATCCAAAGAGTTTTTTATGTATCATTGGAGGAGCAGCAGCCATCGCATTTGGCGGGGATCTGACGGTTGATGCAGCAAGCAGGATAGCGATCGATCTTGGAATGAGCCAGAATCTGGTTGGACTCACGATCGTATCGATCGGAACATCTCTGCCAGAATTAGTAACATCGATCGTTGCGGCAAAAAAGAATGAGGTAGATATGGCAGTTGGAAATGCAATTGGATCTAATATCTTTAATATCTTAATGGTGCTTGGAATTGCAGCAGCAATCAGTCCACTGCAGCTGGTTACAGAAAATATCATAGATATCATGGTATTAATTGGATTTTCAGTGGTTGTATGGATCTTTGGAATAAGTAAAAAGAAGATTTCAAGAGCCGAAGGGATTGTGATGATCAGTCTGTATTTATTGTATAGTGTATATATCATAATTCGTTAAGTCGTAATCATTGACATTACACCCGCACCACTATAAAATAATTTTATACAGGAGGAATCAAAATGCAGATATCAAGCAGATTTACGATGGCAATTCATATGTTTGCCTGTATCGATGTGTTCAAGGATATGAAGATGACCAGTGATTTTATGGCAAAAAGTATCGGAACAAATCCAGTGATCATTAGAAAACTTTTACAACAATTAAAGGCAGCAGGATTGATCGAAGTATTAAGAGGAACCGGCGGGATCAAGGTGAAACGTCCATTTAGTGAGATTACGTTTTTAGATATTTATCAGGCGGTAGAATGTACACCAAAAGAAGAGTTGTTTCATTTTCATGATAAACCCAATCAGAAATGTCCGGTAGGACGCAATATACATCATGTTCTGGATGCCAAATTAGAAAAAGTACAGAAGGCAATGGAAGAAGAGCTGGCGAAAACAACATTAGAAGATGTAAAAGATGAGATGGCAGAGTGGATCAGGAAGGAGAACGAATGATCAGATTAGCGACGATAGGAACGAATTTTATTACTGACTGGCTGATGGAAGGAGTTATGGAGCTTGAAGAGATTCAGCTGGTTGCAGTATATTCAAGAAATTTAGAGAAAGGGAAGCAATTTGCAGCAAAATACGGTGTAGAAAAAGTATATGATAATTATGAAGAGATGGCACAAGATCCAGAAATTGATGCTGTCTATGTGGCAAGTCCGACTTATATGCATTATGCCCATTCCATTACAATGATCAATTATGGAAAACACGTACTTTGTGAAAAACCAGTCTGTTCAAACCGTGAGGAATTAGATATCCTTACAAAGGCTGCGAAAGAACAAGGTGTTGTATTTATGGAAGCGATGAAGAATGTGCATTCTCCAGGCTTTCATGCAATGATGGAAAATCTCTATAAGATCGGAACCCCAAGAAGAGCAACAATTCAGTATTGTCAGTATTCTTCAAGATATGATAAGTTCAAAAATGGCATTATTGAGAATGCATTTAATCCCAAATTATCAAATGGAGCTTTAATGGATATCGGGTCTTACTGTATTCATTTTCTGGCAAGTTTGTTTGGAGAGCCAAAGAAAATTTTAGCAGACAGTGTATTTTTGGAAAATGGTGTGGATGGAGCAGGAAGTCTGATCGCATCCTATGGGGATAAACAGGCAGAGATTATTTATTCAAAGATCACAGATTCAAAACTTCCAAGCCAGATTCAAGGAGAGAATGGCTGTATGATCATTGAAGAATGCCCGATCATTAAGAAGATTACAATTCTATATCGTAATGGAGAAAGAGAAGAACTTGAATTTGAATCAAGAGATAATCCGATGATCTATGAGACTATAGACTTTATCAGACTGATCAAAGAAAATAAGGTCGATCATGAGTTTTTAAGATCATCAGAGATTGAAATGAATATGACGGACGAAGTCAGAAGACAGACAGGAATCGTATTCCCAGCAGACAAGATCAGAGAACAATAAAACAGGAAGGAAGATAGAAGTATATGAGAAAGATCATAGCAGCAGGATGCTTAATGGTTGCCATGTCGCTTTGCGCAGGATGTTCCTCAGGAAAGGATAGCAGCAAAGAAACAACAAAGGCGACAACAGAAACAAAAATGAAAGTGCAGTCAAAATATAAAGTGCCAAAGATCACAGCAGCAAAGAAGACAGATCAGCTTGCAGATGCACAAAAAGGAGAAACAATTGTTACAATGAAGGTGAAAGGTTATGGAGAGATGAAGTTTAAATTCTTTATGAAGAAAGCTCCATTAGCGGTCAAAAACTTTGTAACGCTTGCATCTAATGGATATTTTGATGGACAGATCTTCCACAGAGTTATCAATGACTTTATGATCCAGGGTGGAGATCCAACGGGAACAGGTACTGGCGGAGAAAGCATCTGGGGAGAAGATTTTAAGAATGAGGTATGTGATGAACTTCTTCCATTAAGAGGGGCATTATGTATGGCAAATTCAGGAGCAGATACGAATGGAAGCCAGTTCTTTATTGTGCAGGCCAAAGCTGATACAGCCAAAGCAGGTCTTGAAGAAGGAACTATGGATTTTACGAAGAAACAGAAAGAATTATTCTTAGATCAGGGAGGATATCCATCTCTGACAGGAAGTTATACAGTCTTTGGACAGATGATTGATGGATATGATGTGTTAGATAAGATCGCAGCATGTAAGACAAAAGACAGTGGAAGCGGCGAACAAAGCCAGCCAGTAAAGAAAGTTGTAATTGAGAAAATGACAGTTTCAAATGCAAAATAAGAAAAAGCAGGTGATCATATGCTGATAGTTGTACTGGATGTGTCTAAAAAAGAACCTTTATATGAACAGATTTATAATGCGATAAAAGAAGAGATCGTAACAGGAGCTTTGCCTTTCGGGGCGAGGCTTCCATCTGCGAGAAGACTTGCAAAACATTTGGATGTGAGCAGGAATACGGTAGATACTGCATATGCACAATTGTGTGCGGAAGGATACATTGAATCAAAACCCAAGCGTGGATTTTTTGTCTGTCAGGTAGAAGAACTTGCGGAACTTCATATTCCAACGAAGATTGAAGATGAAGAAGAGGAAAGTGATCAGGAAGAGATACCATATGATTTTTCACCAGCAGGAGTGGATATGGGGCAGTTTCCTTACCACATTTGGAGAAAACTCTTAAAGGAGATCATGATCGATGATAATAGTGAACTATTTCAAAAAGGACATTATCAGGGAGATTTAGAACTTCGAAAAGCGATTATGTACTATTTAAGACAATCAAGAGGTGTCCATGTCCATATAAGCCAGATCGTTGTAGGAGCAGGAATGGAGAATCTGTTATTTTTATTGCATCAGATTCTGGGAGAAAAAGTATCCATAGGAATTGAAAATCCTGTATATAAGAATGCGTATGCTATTTTAAAAGAATTAAATTTTAAGATTCATCCGATTCCTATGGACGAGAGTGGTATGTGTGTGGATCAGCTTGAAAAGACAGATGCTGCACTTGTATATGTAACTCCGGCACATCAATATCCAACAGGTGTGATCATGCCGGTAGGGCGAAGAAGCCAGCTGCTGCGTTGGGCGAAGAAAGACAAAGATCGTTATATCATCGAAGATGATTATGACAGTGAATTCAGATATCATGGAAAACCAATTCCAGCAATGCAAGGATTAGATGATGGTGAGAATATTATTTATACAGGAACTTTTTCAAAAGCCATCGCACCGGCAATCCGCGCAAGTTATATGGTATTACCCAAGAAACTTGTGAGACAATATCAAAAGGTTGGACAGACATTCTCCTGTGCAGTATCAAGGATCGATCAGAAGGTTTTGACGATGTTTTTAACAGAAGGACATTTTGAGAGGCATCTAAATCGTATGCGAAATATTTACAAAGAAAAGCATGATCTGTTGATCACAGAACTTAAAAAGTTAGATCCAGCAATTAAAATTTATGGTTCTGGCGCAGGAGCACATATTATTGTGAGATTCCCAGTCAGCGATCCGAAAGCTTTTCAACAAGAATTAAAACAAAGAGGTGTGATGATCTATCCGCTGTCATGGTATTATATTGAAGGAAAACCATCGACAGAAGAATATATTTTAGGGTTTACTAGAATGAAAAAAGAAGATATGATAAGAGGGATTGAAATTATAGGAGAAGTACTCTGTTCAAAATAAGAAGTGGAGGACAAAGTTATGTCAGAAGAGAAAAATCAAAATGAGATTGAGGAAGTAACAAACGAAGATGAACACAAAGATATTGAACATTACTGTTATCTTTGCAGACGTCCAGAATCCGTTGCAGGAAAAATGTTAGAACTTCCAAATAGTATTTATATTTGTACAGACTGTATGCAAAGAACGTTAAATTCTATGGGAAATGGCCAGTTTGGCTTTATCGATGCAAGAAATATGGATCTTGACAGCATGGATATTTCCAAGATGATGAATGATATGCAGAGCATGCAGCCAAAAGCAGAAGTAAAGAAAAAGAAGAAAGATAAAAAAGAAGAGCCAGAATTAACATTAAAAGATATTCCGGCACCACATCAGATCAAAGCCATGTTAGATGAATATGTGATCGGACAGGATTATGCAAAGAAAGTCATGTCTGTTGCAGTATACAATCATTACAAACGCGTGGTGACAAACACAATGGATGAGATTGAAATCGATAAATCCAACATGTTAATGATCGGACCAACAGGAAGTGGTAAGACATATCTTGTAAAAACATTAGCAAGATTACTAAAAGTACCACTAGCAATCACAGACGCAACATCCTTAACAGAAGCCGGATATATCGGTGATGACGTAGAAAGTGTGTTATCAAAGCTTTTACAGGCAGCAGACAACGATGTAGACCGCGCAGAACACGGAATCGTCTTCATTGATGAGATTGATAAGATCGCCAAGAAACAAAATACAAACAGCCGTGATGTCAGCGGAGAATCCGTACAGCAAGGATTGTTAAAACTGTTAGAAGGAGCAGAAGTCGAAGTCCCAGTCGGAGCCACAAGCAAAAATGCCATGGTACCACTGACAACGATCAATACAAGAAACATCCTCTTCATCTGCGGAGGAGCCTTCCCGAACCTAGAAGGAATCATCAAAAAACGACTGATGAAGAAAACATCCATCGGATTCGGAGCAGATTTAAAAGACCGCTTTGACGGAGAAGAAAATATCATTGCACAGGTAACAAACGAAGACTTAAGAGAATATGGATTTATTCCAGAATTCATCGGAAGACTTCCAATGGTATTTACATTAGAAGGATTAACAAAAGAAATGTTAGTCAAGATCTTAAAAGAACCAAAGAATGCGATCTTAAAACAATACCAGAAGTTACTGGAATTAGATGAAGTAAAACTAGAATTCGACGAAGGAGCCTTAGAAGCCATCGCAGAACAAGCCCTGAAAAAGAAAACAGGAGCCAGAGCCTTACGTGCGATCATCGAGAAATTCATGTTAGACATCATGTATGAGATTCCAAAAGATGATACAATTGGAAGTGTTACGATTACACGCGATTATATTGAGAATCATGGTAATCCTGAGATACATCTTCGGGATCAATAAATACAATGTAGTCTTTGAGCATATAATATAAAAATAAAAGAGTTGTTCGTGTAAAACCCACTCTCGTTCGGAATAACACGCAGCTGTACTAAGTTCCTGGCAGGTCTTTTGACCTACCACTCACTAAGTGCAGGCATGTGATTACGGTTTTACACGAACAATTCTTTTATTTTTATATTATATGCACAGAAGTGTATCGGATACTATGTGGGAACAGAAACGAAACGTAAAATTCAGTCATGAAATTCTGTGAAAACGACAATATAAGAAGTCCAATTATGCCAATCAAAAAACTAGAATAGCCACATCCAACATAAGGTTCCCCCCATTCAATAAATTGTTCAAATAATATAGTATCCAATATCTTTCAGTAATAGAATATAGAAATTAAAAAACTAACCAGTATGAAACCGTATGAGCTCGTCTGCACTTAGTGAATGGATGATCGTAAGCTCGTTCATGAACTTAGTACAGCTACGTGCGAATCCGAACGAGAGTGGGTTTCAAACTGGTTAGTTTTTTAATTTCTATATTCTATTATCAAAGACTAAATAGTATTATTAATCAAATTATTTAATAACCTTAATCCATCCTTCAGGAGCTTCAATATGTCCCATCTGGATTCCTGTTAAAGTATCATATAATTTCTGGATCACTGGTCCCATTTTTTCCATTCCGCTTGGGAAGCAGATTTCGTTACCATGATCGTAAATCTTTCCTACTGGAGAGATAACTGCGGCTGTTCCGCATAATCCGCATTCTGCGAAGTCTTTCACTTCATCAAATAATACTTCACGTTCTTCAACTTCAAGTCCAAGATATTCTTTTGCTACATAAACTAAAGAACGACGAGTGATAGATGGAAGAATGCTGTCAGATTTAGGTGTTACAACTTTACCGTCTTTTGTGACGAAGATGAAGTTAGCTCCACCTGTTTCTTCTACTTTTGTTCTTGTTGCTGGGTCAAGATACATGTTTTCATCAAATCCCTGACGATGAGCTTCCATGATTGGGTAAAGGCTCATTGCGTAGTTTAATCCGGCTTTGATGTTTCCTGTACCATGAGGAGCAGCACGGTCGTAATCACTGACACGGATAGTGATAGGTTTTGCACCTTCTTTGAAGTAAGGTCCTACTGGTGTAGTGAATACACGGAACTGATATTCATTTGCTGGTTTAACACCGATAACGGCGTCACTTCCGAACATATATGGACGGATATATAATGTAGCACCAGAACCAAAAGGTGGTACGAAAGCTTCGTTGGCTGCTACAACTTTCTCGATTGCTTCTACAAATTTATCTTCAGGGAATACAGGCATTTCAAGTCTTCTGCATGAATCTGCCATACGGCTTGCATTTAAGTCAGGACGGAATACAACGATATGTCCATCTTCTGTTGTGTAAGCTTTCATTCCTTCAAAACATGTCTGAGCGTACTGTAATACACCGGCACATTCGGAGAGTGTGATTGTAGCATCAGTTGTTAATGCTCCTTCATCCCATGCTCCATCTTTATAATTTGCAACAAAACGGTAATCTGTTGGCATATAACCAAAACCGATGTTAGCCCAGTCGATATTTTTCTTTTCCATAATATTAATGCACTTCCTTCTATTCTTAATTGTAGAGTCGTTAGCCAGTCTATGGATGGTTGGCTAAAAATTCTTATTGCTAACAGTTTACACCTGAATATTTGTATCGTCAAGATATTTTATACATCATAACCATGAATGTTTTTCACCGATGGACCGAATGTCAATCCGACACCTTGAGAACTCTTTGGCCCTTTTGGATAACCGATGCCGCTATAATATATGTAATAGTTTCCTTTTTCAACAAAAAATGAGCTTCGGTAGATACCGCGGTTGTCCCATGCTTTTTTCTTCTCGGATGGTTTTAAAATTGTAATACACTTCTTAAAATCATATTCATTTTTGGAAGATGTGTAATAAAGATTCATTTCTCTGTGTTTATGTCCTTCATAGAAAGCAACGACAAGCATTTCATAGCCTTTCTTTGTATGGATCACATCAAGATGCCAGCTGCGTAATTTATCAGATGGATATCGAAGCTGAATCTTTGAAGGCTGGCTCCAATGGTATCCATCTTTGCTTTCACGGTATAAAACAGGATATTTTTTTCGGTAATTTACGGTCCACATTTTGTATTTTCCATCTTCATAAAGAATTGCAGGACTTAAAATGCCATCAACCTTTGCATCGGAGACTAATACAACTTTTGCGTCAGTCCAATGAATACCATCAGTGGTAGTTCTTTTTAGGATCTGATCGATACGTGTACGATTATCGACTTGGCGCCAATAGCATTCGAGTGTATTGATGTCTTTTCTATATACAAGATGTGTATCAGAATTATATTGTTTTTCTGGATCTTCAAATGGTACCAATGGATCAAGAGCGATAGCTTTTCCTTTACCTTCCAATGGCTGCCAGTGAATCTTGTCATTGGAAACACAGACATGAGGATTCTCTTTTCGCTGATCAGCACCTGGATATGGTGTGTAAGCCATCCAGTAACGATATCCATTCCATGGTTTATTAAAATTTAAAACTTTAGGATGAAATGCCTGATCATCACCATAAGAACTGACGATGTTTAATTTTGATTTAGAAAGTTTTTGTTCCCAGAAATTATTTGTTTTTACAGGGCCCTCTGCCTGCGTGTTTTTGGATGCACAAGAAGTAGTGATAATCAGTAAAGCAAAGATCATCACCAGTGCAATGCTTTTGTTCTTTTGTAACATAATCTCCTCCTTATTGTATGCAGCCTTTGAGATAACTGAGATAAATTTAGAAAATTTACATAGATTTTACAAAGACTGACTACAGTATAACATAGAAATCGATAATTTTTTCACAAAAGCATTATAATTAAGGAAAATGAAAGAAAGTTATTGGGAAAGTATGAATTATAATGCTATAATATTACAGAACAATAAAAAAAGCGTAAACGAAAGGGGATTCTTTCATGGATCAGATGAAGTATCTGAAGGAATTAGCAGTGCGTTATCCTAGTATAGCAGCTGCTTCAACGGAAATCATCAATCTTCAGGCTATTTTGCATTTGCCAAAAGGAACAGAACATTACGTATCGGATGTTCATGGTGAATATGAAAAATTCAGCCATATCATAAGAAATGGTTCTGGAGCCATTCGAAGCAGGATTGAAGATGAATTTGGCAACACACTAACAACAAAGCAAAAGAAAAATCTTGCATCAGTCATCTATTATCCAGAGCAGAAGATGGATTTGATGGAAGAAGAATTACCAAAGAATGCTCTGCTTGAATGGCAGCATGATACAATGGTACGTCTGGTTCATGTTGCAAGATCAGTTGGGAATAAATACACAAGATCGAAAGTAAGAAAAGCAATGTCACCAGAGTTTGCCTATGTCATGGAAGAACTGATGGTAGAACATCGAAGAGCAGATAAGAAGCGCTATGTTGAGCAGATTCTTGAAACGATCATTACAACAGGAAGGGTCAGACAGTTTATTGCGGCAATGGCACATTTGATTCAGGATCTTGCGATCGATCATCTGCATGTGATCGGGGATATTTATGACAGAGGATCAGGACCGCACAGGATCATGGATTGTATCATGAAGACAGAAAATGTTGATATTCAGTGGGGAAATCATGATATTCTCTGGATGGGGGCTGCATCTGGACATCGTGCATGCATTTGTAATGTAGTAAGAATCTGTGCAAGATACAATAATCTGGATGTATTGGAAAATGGTTACGGAATCAATCTGATCCCGCTGGCAAGATTTGCACTGGAATGTTACAAAGACGATGAATGCGAATTATTCCATGCATCAGGTGAAGTTGATGAAAGTAATATCAGGGAAGAAGAATTAAATAAAAAGATGCATAAAGCAATTGCGATCATGCAGTTTAAAGTCGAAGGGCAGCTGATCAAGAGACGTCCAGATTTTCTGATGGATGACCGCTTATTACTGGATAAAGTTGATTATGAAAAAGGAACGATCACAATCGAAGGCAAAGAATATGAATTAAAAGATAAAAATTTCCCAACGATCGATCCAAATGATCCATATAAACTTACAAAAGAAGAAGAGTATGTTATGGAACATTTAGTCACAGTATTTAAATATTGTGCATACTTACAGGAACATATCAGATTTTTATTTGCGAAAGGACATTTATATAAAGTGTTTAATGGAATGCTGCTATATCATGGATGCGTTCCGCTAAATGAAGATGGAACTTTTCGTGAGGTTGAGATCGAAGGCAGAAAATATGCAGGAAAAGAACTGTATGATATCTTAGAACATCTGGCACGTCAGGGATATTATGAGGAAAAAGATATCAATGCCAGAAAATATGGGCAGGATATCATGTGGTTTATCTGGTCCAATGAGAATTCACCAGTTTATGGAAAAGCCAAGATGGCAACATTTGAACGCTATTTCTTAGATGATGCAGATCTTAAGAAAGAAAAGAAAGACTATTATTATCAGTGGTATGAAAATGAGAAAGTGATCAATCAGATCTTAGAAGAATTTGGACTTGATCCAGCCACAGGAAAGATCGTAAATGGACATATGCCGGTCGCAGTCAAGAAAGGCGAAAGCCCGATCAAATGTGGTGGAAAACTTTTTGTTATTGATGGAGGATTTTCAAAAGCATACCAGAAGACAACAGGAATCGCAGGTTATACATTGGTATCAAATTCCTATGGATTAAAACTGGTAGCTCATGAACCATTTGTGTCAAGAGATATTGCGATCCGTGAAGAAACTGATATTCATTCTGATACGATCGTCATCAACAAAGTGACAAAACGTAAATGTGTCTATGATACAGACAATGGAAAGGCATTACAGGAGAAAGTTGCAGATTTAGAGCAGTTATTGTGGGCTTATCAGAAGGGTATTATTACGGAACGAATTTAGAGAGTTTTACATAAACTATAAAAAAATCCGAGGTATCCCACATGCCATGTGAAAATGCCGCACAGAGTGATGATTATTTTGAATTTATCGGAGAATACAGCGGAGTTCTAGATTATGTAAAAGAAGAATTTAACACAGACTGCATTACAGTGATCAATCAGCGATTTGCAATTGCATATGTCAAAAAGAACGGACGAACATCCATCTATGGACAAAACTATCCATATAACACAATTCCAAGATGTTTTGGATTAATGGACACGCAGATGTTGGAAGATGTCGGAGTAGCGCAGGTAAGAAGAAGTGCCTTAGACTTGTATGGAAATGGTGTCTTAGTTGGAATGATCGACACAGGAATTGACTATGAACATCCAGCATTTCGCTATGAAGATGGCAGCAGCAAGATTTATTCTCTCTGGGATCAGACAGTAAAAGGAAATCCAGAAGAAACCTTTCTAGGATACGGAACAGAATATACAAAAGAACAGATCGAAGAAGCACTAAGAAGTGAAGTGCCGCAGGAAAAAGTACCATCGAAGGATGAATCCGGACATGGTACTTTTTTAGCAGGTTTAATTGCAGGAAATGAGGATAACGAAGCAGGTTTTTCAGGAATTGCTCCAAATGCGGGACTAATTGTTGTCAAATTAAGAAAAGCAAAAGACTACTTAAAAGAATACTACTGCATTGATCCAAAATATGAAGCATATGCAGAAACAGACATCATGCTGGCAGTCCGCTATAGTGACTATATTGCAGAACAACTGCAGAGACCGATTGTTATATTTTTAGGAATCGGAACCAGTCTTGCATCCCACCTTGGAACAGGTCCACTAGATCAATATCTGTCAGGAAGAGCTATGCTTCGAGGAGTTGCAGTTGTCACAAGTGCTGGAAATGAAGGGCAGGCAAGACACCACTACAGTGGTCAGGTCTCACAAAATGCATCAAAAGTAGAAGTAAAAGTCGGAGAATCGGAATATGGATTTACAATGGAATTATGGGGATTAGCACCAAACCGCTATTATGTAGATATCGAATCACCATCCGGGCAGAAAACCGGCAGAATACAAGGTGGGTTAAGCGGACAAAGAGATGTCACATTTTTACTGGAAAGAACAAGACTGATCGTGGAATACTTTACCGTAGATACATCTGCAGGAGCACCAGTTATCGTGATGCGGTTTCAAAATCCAGCCCCAGGCATCTGGAACATCTATGTCAGCGATGACGAAGTCGGAAACAGAGAATTTGACCTGTGGCTTCCAATCACAAACTTTCTAAGTGAAGATACCTTTTTCTTAGAATCCACACCATATAATACACTCGTAGCACCATCAAACACAGGATTATTAATGTGTTGCGGAAGTTACAATTCCAACACAGGAAGTTTGGCAATCGACAGCAGCAGAGGATTCCCAAGAAATGCGGTCAAACCAGACTTCACAGCCCCTGGAGTAGAAATCCTAGGTCCACTGCCAAGAAACCGCTATGGGAGAAAATCAGGCACTAGTGTATCAGGAGCCATTACAGCAGGAATCGCAGCATTGATGTTAGAATGGGGAATTGTGCAGAAAAACGATATGCAGATGAATACGACACGGATTAAAAATTATTTGATTCGGGGAGCTAGAAGAGATCAAGGAAGGATCTATCCTAATCGGGAATGGGGATATGGGGAGCTCGATCTGTATGAGACGTTTTTGGGGATTCGGTGAGTTATTTGCGTGGATTGAGATTTGGCCAACTGAAGGCTTTGAGTATATGAATAAAAAGAAATAAGGATCCGAAAAATCAGCTAGAGAATTTATGCACGCATTTTTTACAGATCGCCTATCCGCCAAATTTCCTAGGATAACTCGCATTGAAGAGTATTGTAAAATATTATCTTCTAAGCTCAGACAATCCTCCAATTTGGCTGCGAATCCGTAAAAAATACGGCAAAATTCTAATGCTTGATTTTTCGGATCCTTATTTCTTTTTATTCATATACACGAAGATATCAGTGGCTAAAATTCAATGCATCGAAATGACGTAGGTGTATTTAATTTAGTCTATAGAATTCCAATAAATTTCTCTTTTCAATTTTCTGGAATTCGCACATACAAGAAATAAAGAACTAAGCATTAATCCTCCAAAATACCCAGTAACTCCACATAAAGGTATCACAAACAAAATAAAACAAATCTGAATCACCAGCGACACACTATTATGAAGTAGTGTATCTTTCGTTTTTCCAAGACCATTCAAAATTGTTGACAAAATTGAAGAACAATACAAAAATGGGCACAAAAAAGACAGCAATCTCAAATATTCTCCACAAAGATGATTATGAAAAAAGAAATTTCCAATCCAAGGTCCAAACAAAAAGAATCCGCCAAAAGCTCCAATACCAAGAATGACACAAAAGATAAGAGGCAAAATAGCGCAACGTCTGAGATAAGCAGGATCATTTTCAGCTTTGGCAGCAGAAATCTTAGGTAGAAGCATCAAAGATAATGCATTCGTGATCGTGGATGGAAACATAATAAAAGGAAGTGCCATTCCGCTTAAGATTCCATAAATCTCAACACTGCGGTAACGGTTGCCGTAAAAGCGGTATAACATCATCGGGATCAGGATGCTTTGAACACTTTGAAGTAAAGTCACAGACAAGCTGTTTAAAGTCAGAGGAATTCCAAGGGATAACAGTTCATAAAATGCAGAGCGTTTTGATACGAAAGAAGCAGAGGAAATATGGTTGGATTTTTTATGTAAAATATAATAGATCACAGTAAAGAAAAACGAAACGATCTCTCCGACAGCCATTCCACACACGGCAATAAAAGCTGCAACCGGCATTTTCTCCATCATAAATACAGAGAGCAAAAAGATAGAGGATACTCTTGAAATCTGTTCCAGACACAAAGACAGTGCAGGAGCACCAGAATTTCCAATTCCAAGACAATATCCATGGATACAATTTTTAATCCCGACAAAAGGAAGAACAAGCACTGCAAGTTTAAGGCATGGTACACAGTCAGGTTCATGAAGAAATATGGAACAGATTTTTTCTGCATATAAAAATACGAAAAAGGAAAAAATGACACAAAGACATAGCGTAAGAATGATCGTAATGTGGAGTACGTACCGGGCTGCAGCAATATTTCCAGCAGCTTTTTTCTCTGCTGTGATCTTAGAAAGCGCAATCTGAAATCCCTGAAAGCAGACAGCAAAACCAAGGAGATAAACAGGAAAGATTAACTGGTAAATTCCAATCTGATGTGCACCAATAAGCCCAGCCAGAAATATTCTATTATAGAAGCCAATGAGTCTTGAAAGAAAATTAGAGAGTGTTAAGATCACAGTGCCAAAGATAAATGGGCTTGCCTTTTTCATAGGAGATACCAGCCGTTTTTAATCATTGTATGAAATAAAAAAACAAAATATTCTTAAATAATATTTGACATCAGAAACATGCTTTGTTAATATAACAATGAAATCCGAGTTATCTAGTCGGGATTGAGGTGAGAGAATGAAATTATCGACAAAAGGACGCTATGGATTAAGAGCAATGGTAGACATTGCCGTGTACAGTCAGAACAGCCCGGTACCGATCAGCGCGATCGCAGAAAGACAGAACATTTCTGTCAGATATCTGGAGCAGTTATTACCAAAACTTAAGAAAGCAGGGATGATCAAAAGCATCCGTGGAGCGCAGGGTGGATATATGTTAGACAAAGATCCGCAGGATATTTCTGCAGGAGATATCTTAAGAACACTTGAGGGAGATCTAACCCCGGTAGACTGCGCAGCATTTACTGGAGATACATCCAATTGCGGTGGAACAAAGTTCTGTGTAACAAAGACAGTCTGGAAGAGAATCAATGACAGTGTCCAGCAGGCGGTTGATTCAATTACCTTAAAAGAATTGATGGAAGAATCAATCGAAATACATTTAAAATATGATCAAGAAGAAAGGCAGGAATCATAATCATGGAAAAGAAAATTATTTACTTAGATCATGCAGCGACTACAGCAACAAGACCGGAAGTTGTAGATGCAATGCTTCCTTATTTTACAGAAAATTTCTGGAATCCATCCAGTGTATATACACCAGCATTAAACAACCGTAAAGTCGTAGACGAATCAAGAGATACAATCGCAAAATCTCTTGGAACAACAGCAGAGAACATCTACTTTACAGCAGGTGGTTCTGAATCTGATAACTGGGCATTAAAATGTACAGCAGAAGCTTATGCAAACAAAGGAAAACATATCATCACAAGTAAGATTGAGCATCATGCAATTCTTCACACATGTGAATATCTTGAAAAAAGAGGTTTCGAGATCACATATATCGACGTTGATGAAAACGGAATCTTAAAATTAGATGATTTAAAAGCAGCCATCAGACCAGATACAATCTTAATCTCAGTTATGTTTGCAAACAACGAGATCGGAACGATCCAGCCAATCAAAGAGATCGGTGAGATTGCGAAAGAACATGGAATCATCTTCCATACAGATGCAGTTCAGGCATATGCTCAGATTCCAATCAATGTAGACGAATATAATATTGATATGTTAAGTGTCAGCGGACATAAATTCGGTGGACCAAAAGGAATTGGATTCTTATATATCAGAAAAGGATTAAAACTTCGTTCTTTCATTCATGGTGGAGCTCAGGAAAGAAAGAGACGTGCCGGAACAGAGAATATCACAGGTATCGTAGGACTTGCAAAAGCAGTAGAGATTGCATTTGCAACAATGGATGAGAGAATCAAACACGAGACAGAAGTTCGTGACTATGCGATCAAAAGAATCTTAGCAGAAGTTCCATACTGCCGTTTAAACGGAGATGCAACAAGAAGAGTACCAAACAACATTAACATCAGCTTCCAGTTCATTGAAGGTGAATCATTACTGATCATGCTTGATATGGCAGGAATTTGTGCATCCAGTGGATCTGCATGTACATCTGGATCTTTAGACCCATCTCATGTACTGTTAGCCATCGGACTGCCTCATGAGATCGCTCATGGATCACTTCGTATGACGATCGGAGAAGAAACAACAAAAGAAGATATGGATTATGTTATCGATCATATCAAAGAGATCGTAGCCAAATTAAGAAAAATGTCACCTTTATATGAAGATTTCGTAAAGAAAAATAACTAAGAAGTTTTCATAAAGAAAAGTCATAAAGGAAAACAGTAAAAACAGAATTTAAGCGGAATTTATAGATAAATCAGGAGGAATCACAATGTATAGTGAGAAAGTAATGGATCATTTTCAGCATCCAAGAAACGTAGGAGAAATTGAAAATGCCAGCGGTGTTGGAACAGTTGGTAACGCAAAATGTGGAGATATCATGAGAATCTACTTAGATATCGATGATAACGGAATCATTCAGGATGTAAAATTCAAGACATTCGGATGTGGAGCAGCTGTTGCAACAAGCAGTATGGCAACAGAACTTGTCAAAGGAAAGAACATTCAGGAAGCATTAGAAGTAACAAACAAAGCGGTTATGGAAGCATTAGACGGACTTCCACCAGTGAAAGTTCACTGTTCTTTACTTGCAGAAGAGGCAATTCATGCAGCATTATGGGATTATGCTGAGAAAAATGGTATCAAGATTGAAGGATTAGAAAAACCTAAAACAGATATCAGTGAAGGTGAAGAAGAAGAGGAATACTAGGAGGTAGTTGTGAAAGAAAAAGTCGTGGTTGGAATGTCAGGAGGCGTTGATTCATCTGTTGCGGCATATCTCTTAAAGAAACAGGGATATGATGTGATCGGTGTGACAATGCAGATCTGGCAGGAAGAAGATGAGTTTGTTCAGGAAGAAAATGGCGGATGCTGTGGGTTATCAGCGGTTGATGATGCAAGACGTGTTGCACAGGCGATCGGAATCCCTCATTATGTCATGAACTTCAGAAAAGACTTCAAAGATAAAGTCATAGACTATTTCTGTGAAGAATATTTAAATGCGAGAACTCCAAATCCATGTATCGCATGTAACCGTTATGTGAAATGGGAGTCACTATTAAAGCGTTGCCTAGACATCGGAGCAGACTACATTGCAACCGGACATTATTCACAGATCACAAAGCTTGATAACGGACGTTACGCATTAAAATGTTCTAAGACACAGAAGAAAGATCAGACCTATGCTTTATATAATCTGACACAGAATCAGCTTTCCAAAACACTTATGCCAATTGGCGCATACACCAAAGATGAAGTCAGAGAGATCGCAGAAGAGATCGGACTGTTAGTAGCGAAGAAGCCTGACAGTCAGGATATCTGCTTTGTAGATGATAATTATGGGGAATTTATCGAAGAGACAACTGGAACAAAGATTCCAAAAGGAAACTTCGTAGATCCAGAAGGCAATGTCTTAGGACAGCATAAAGGAATCATCTATTACACAGTCGGACAGAGAAGAGGTCTTGGATTATCCTTAAAGAAACCAGGATATGTCATCAGAGTAGATAAAGACACAAATGAAGTCGTTGTCGGAGACAAGCAGGATTTATTTGCCAATGTTTTATATGGAAATAAAGTCAACTGTATGTCCGTACCACAATTTGAAGATGGTATGAGACTGATGGCAAAGATTCGTTATAACAGTCCGGAAGTTCCTTGCAGAGTCTATATGAGCGGAGAAGATGAAGTAAGAGTTGTCTTTGATGATCCGCAGAGAGCAATCACACCGGGACAGGCAGTCGTATTCTATGATGGAGACATCGTTGCAGGAGGAGCTACGATCCTTCGTGCAGCAAATGAATAAATACATCAAATAAACAAAAGAAAGTTTTTATGCAATCAGCTTGTATAGAAACTTTCTTTTTATATATTTATCTATTTTGAGTGTAGAAATCATGTTATAATAAAAAAAGATGCAAAAAATGGGAGTAATGAATAAATGTAAGGGAGAAAGTATGAAAAAAAGATTAACAGCATTGCTTATGGTATGTATGATGGCAGCATCGTTATTGACAGGATGTGGAAGCTCAAAAACAGATGAGACAAAGATGAAAGTAGAGCTTGATCCAGATAATCCAGTGACGTTAAAAATCTGGCATTATTATAATGGAACGCAGCAGGCAACATTTGACCAATTGTTAGAAAAATTTAATTCAACAGTTGGAAAAGAAAAGGGAATCTATGTGGAAGGATATGGACATGGCTCCGTAGCAGATCTTGAAAAAGTAATCACAAGTTCTGTAAATGAAGAAGTAGGTGCAGAAGATATGCCAGATATTTTCTCAACTTACGCAGATACTGCTTATGCGATCGAGAAGAAAGGAAAATTAGCGGATCTTTCAAAGTATTTTACAAAGAAAGAACTTTCAAAATATGTAGATTCTTATATCAAAGAAGGATATTTAAATAATGATAAAGGCTTATATTTATTGCCAGTTGCCAAATCAACAGAAATTTTATTATTAAATAAAACAGACTGGAGCCATTTGCAAAGGCAGCAGGTGTAAGTACCGATGATCTTAAGACAACAGAAGGAATTACAAAAGTAGCTAAGAAATATTATGAATGGACGGATGCAAAGACACCGAACATACCAAATGATGGAAAAGCTTTTTATGGAAGAGATTCTATGTCAAACTATTTTGTGATCGGGATGAAACAGATGGGAAAAGACATCTTTGGAGTCAAAGACGGTAAAGTTACTGTGAATACAGATAAGAAATTAATAAAGCGTCTTTGGGAGAATTATTATGTACCATATGTGAGTGGGTATTTTGCAGCCTATGGAAAGTTCCGTTCAGATGATGTGAAAACAGAAAATATTCTAGCATACACAGGATCTACATCTTCAGCCTTTTATTTTCCAGAGCGAGTAGAAGGGGAAGACAGTTCTCATAAGATTGATTATGAAGTTTTGGAAGCACCAGTTATGAAAGGCGGGGAAAACTACAAGGTTCAGCAAGGTGTAGGAATGGCAGTGACAAAATCTGATGCCGCACATGAATATGCAGCCAGCATCTTCTTGAAATGGTTTTCAAAGAAAGAACAGAATCTTGAATTTGTATGCCAGTCTTCTTATATGCCAGTGTTAAAAGAATCAAATAACATGAAGAGTATTGATAAGGTCGTCAAAGAAAAGAAACTTAAGATGGATCAAAAAACATATGACTGTATGAAGAAGGTTATCAATAATTTTGATCATACAAAATTTTATACATCAAAGACATTTGAGAATGGATATAATATGCGAAAAGTCCTTGACTATAATTTGTCAGATCAGGCAGCAACAGATAAAGAGGCAATTGATAAAGAGATCAAGGCAGGAGCATCAAGAGAAACAGTGCTTAAGAAGTATACATCACAGAAGGCATTTGAAAGCTGGTACAAAGAATTTTGTACAGCACTTAAGAAAGCACAGAGTACAAAGTAACAATGTGGAGATATAGACATGAGGGAAGATAGAACGGGAAAGAAGAAAAGATCATTATTGAGGATCATGTTGATACCGATGTTATTGATCGTGCTGATTCAGGGAATCGTACCGTTTCTTACACTCGCATTCAGTGGGGTCAAGGAAAGTCTTGAGGAGAATACAATTCAGCTGGATGCTCATATGGTAGAGAAGAATCAGGTAATATTACAAAATGATATGAATGAAAAATGGCGTTCTATCTATAAAGAAAGCGATGAATTAAATGCAAAGCTGAAACAGTTATTAGTAGAAGATAAGGGAGATATTCATAAATTTTTATCATCCGATGAGCTGCAGAAAAAATATCTGGAAAATGTATTTGGCAAATTGGTCAGTGAACTTGAATACAATATGACATCCGGAGTATTTTTAGTTCTTGCAAATGATAAGGACATTGATCATGAGGCAGATTATCAGGGTGTTTTTGTGAGAGATTCTGATCCGCAGACAAAGACAGCTTCGGACACAGATTTGTTGATGGAGAAAGGAAGCAAGACGCTCTCTCAGGAAGCAGACATATCTTTAGACAGCCCATGGACAACCAGATTTCATTTCATGGGGAATGGAACGCGGGCAGCCGATGATTTTTATTATCAGCCATATATGGCTGCAACCAAGTACAAAAACAGCAGGATGCAGGATCTTGGATATTGGGCAAAACCATTTATTTTGGAAGATAATTATTTAGATAATCATAAGATGATCACATACTCTGTACCGCTGCAGTATGAAGGACAGATTTATGGAGTCCTTGGAGTTGAGATTTCCTTAGATTATCTAAACAGCTATTATTCTGTCCATGATCTTGATACATCAAGGAATGCAGGATATGCACTTGCGATCGATCAGGAAGACGGAACATACGATCTGATCAGTGGAAAAGGTACACTTTATGATGCATCCACGAGAACAAATAAGAAGATCAAACTTGAGAGCAGCAAGAATCAGGAGTTATATAAGGTAACCAATGCAAAAGTTGGAAAACAGGAGATTTATGCGGTCACAAAACCATTAAAATTATATAGCAATAATGTTCCGTATAAGGATACCAAATGGTCTTTATGTGGATTTGTGAGTGAAAATTCCATTTATGGTATTGGAAATAAAGTATATGCCCGCATTCTTGCAGCTATTTTAGGCGGAATGGTATTTGCAATTGTTTTATTATATATTTTAGTAAGGCAGGTTGCCAGACCAGTTTCATCCTTAGTTGACAGTGTAAGACGAGGAGTCGAAGGAATCCACGAATTTGAACAATCCGATATCAGAGAGATTGACGAATTACATGATGTGATCGAAAGTTTAACAGATGCCCAGCAGGAGACAGAAAATCAGTTATTAGAAGAAAAAGAGCGCTATAAGATCGCTGTTCAAACGTCCAATGATATGTTTTTTACATACCGGAAGAAAGAACAGATTCTAGAAATTGTAAACAGTGATGGGTTTGATGGAGTATGGGATTGTAAAACACATCCGGAATATTTAAGAAATGAATGTATTCATCCAGAAGACCAGGAAAAAGTGTTTCATGCTTTTAAAAATGGAAAAAGAAAACTTAATATTGAATTCCGGCTTAGAGAGTCTGAATTGGTAGATTACAAATGGGTCAATTTGACAGGAAGCATCATTCAAGATGAAAATGGAGACGATAGCCAGGTTGTTGCATGTGTTCATGATATTCAGCAGCATAAGATGCTGGAGGAGGCACAGAGAAATAAACAGATCAGCGATTCCACAACGACATTCTTCAGATTAGAACATGGATTAAATGAGATCAGTGTAAGACAAAAACAAGTAAGAGAAGCAAGGATCATATGCATGGAAATTGATATGTTTACCAAATTGAATCAGAAATATGGACTGATATTTGGGGATCTGCTCTTGGAGCGTCTGGCAAAGATCATCCGAAAGCAATGCGAGATAAATGGAATCAATGATGCTGTTTTTGTAAGAGGAAACGCAGGAAGGATCTTGATATGGTTACCGCAAAAGAGTGAAACAGATACCAGAAAGATCATGCAGTCTGTCAGAAAACATTTTGAAAAGATCGTACATAAAGATTATCAGATGTTAAGTCTGAAATCTGGAATGGCATGTGTAAAAAAAGAAGATGATGTATGGGAAGTAGTAAAAAGAGCGAAATATGCATTATTAACAGCACAGAAGAATCAGATCAAGGACGTGTGTTATGAAAAACTGCCAGAGACAGAACAGAGTGTTCCAGAAGATATACAGATAGAAGAAAGACCTCCATTTGAGAAACTAAAACAGATGAGTTTATCTTCTCTTGCTTTGAATTTATTTGACAGAAGCAGCGATATGAAAGTTGCATTGGATATTCTGGCATTAAAACTTCGGGAGATCTGTCATCTTAATAATGTTGTGATCACGAAATTTAATAAAGAATATCTTGTGAATAGTCTTTCTTATGAGTGGAAGAAAGACAGGGAAACCAAGTGGGATGGAATTGTTCATTGTAATGCTACACAATATACGCATTTTATAGAGACAGAGATCAAGCAGAAGATCCTTCCAGTTACACCAAAAGAAAGACAGGAAGTACTATTAAAAGAGTTTATTCCTAATGAAGATAGTTTATTTTTCCATATGACAGATGATGGAGAATATTCTGGAACGATCCTGTTTACCGGAGTAGATCGGCAATTCCTTGAAGGAGAACAGGAACAAAAACAGTTAGAAGAGATTAGTGTGATCATTCAAAACAGAGTGAATCTGCAACGGCATGATCTGCTGGCTCAGGCAAAATCAGACTTCCTTGCGCGTATGTCGCATGAGATCCGTACACCGATGAATGGTATCATTGGTATGACGGAGATCGCACTGCGTGGAGATCAGGATGAAGAAAAGACAGAAGATTGTCTGAAAAAGATTCAGAGTTCGTCAATCTATCTGCTAGGAATCTTAAATGATATTCTTGATATGAGTAAGATTGAAAGCGGAAAGATGAAACTTGTAAAAGAAGAGCATAATCTGGAAGACATGGTTAACAATCTTGTTGTTATCAATGAATCCAAGATGAAACAAAAGAATCTTCATTTTACAAAACAGATACATCTGACCCATACTTCATTTGTATGTGATACGTTAAGGATAAATCAGATTCTTGTAAATTTTTTAAGCAATGCGGTCAAGTATTGTGATGAAGGAGGAAATATCGCTCTTATCATAGAAGAAACCATAAAAGATGATCATACTTCCAATGTTTATTTTGCAGTAAAAGATGATGGATGTGGAATTGCACCAGATAAACAGGATATTATCTTTAAGCGTTTTGAGCAGGCGGATGATTCAGATCTTGCAAGAAGGCAGGGAACAGGTCTTGGACTTGCGATCAGTAATCGTCTGGTTCATATGATGGATTCACAGATTGAATTGGAGAGTAAACCAGGACAAGGGAGTATCTTTGGTTTCCATGTTACTTTGGAAGTTGCAAAAGAGCAAAAAGATACAAAAAAAGTGGAATAAAAACCATTAAATGTGGAAGGTAAGAGAATTCTGGTCGTGGAAGATAATGAACTTAATATGGAGATCATTACGACATTATTAGAAGATTATAAGATTATTGTAGAAAAAGCTTATAATGGGGAAGAAGCTCTTCATATGGTGAAAGATCATGAACCAAAATATTATGATCTTATCTTTATGGATATCATGATGCCAGTGATGGATGGACTTGAGGCTACCAAAGAAATCCGAAGACTTCCAAGGCGGGATTGTCAGGAGATTCCGATTGTGGCAATGAGTGCGAATGCGTTTGATGAGGATGTGAAAAAATCTCTTGCAAGCGGAATGAATGGGCATTTGTCTAAACCATTGGATCTTCAAAAGCTCGAAAATGTGTTAGCAGAATTTATTTGATAAAATGTTTATATATTGTTCGTATTTTATTTCGTACTTTCTTCTAAAAAACAGGTATGTTACAATACTATGAGTTGTATATTAAACACATAATAAAGGAAAGAGGTAATATGCTAAATTTTATCAGAGGATTTTGTATGGCATTAGCTGACAGTGTTCCGGGTGTATCTGGTGGAACAGTTGCGTTCTTACTTGGATTTTATGACAAATTTATCACATCACTCGATCATTTAATGTCAGGAACAAAAGAAGAAAGAATTGAAGCGATCAAATTTTTAATAAGAATTGGTATTGGATGGGTGATCGGAATGGGAGCTGCGGTTTCTGTTCTGGCAAGTATTTTTGATGACAGGATTTATGAGATTAGTTCTCTGTTTTTAGGACTGATCATTTTTGCGATTCCAATGATCTGCAAAGAAGAGAAAGATTCCCTAAAAGGAAAATACCAGAATATCATCTGGGCAGTTATCGGAGTCGTACTTGTTGCAGCAATCACATATTTTAATCCAGTATCAGGAAAAGGAATCAGTGTCAGCGTGGAACATTTAAATCTGACACTTGGTATTTATATCTTTGCTGTTGCCATGGTAGCAATCTCAGCCATGGTACTTCCAGGAATCTCAGGATCAACAATGCTTTTAATCTTTGGATTATATGTTCCAGTGATCACAGCAGTAAAAGAAGTAATGCACTTAAATCTGTCTTATTTTCCAGTCGTTGTGATCTTCGGACTTGGAGTTTTGACAGGAATTGCGCTCGTTATTAAACTGATCAAGAGAGCATTGGAAAACCATCGGTCAAGAATGATCTATTTTGTCCTTGGAATGATGATCGGATCTTTATATGCGATCGTTATGGGACCAACAACACTGGAGAATACAAAAGCAGCGATGACACTTCATACATTCCATCCAGTATTCTTTATTATCGGTATCGCAATTGTCTTTGGACTTGAGAAGATCAAAGCAATTTCTGAATAATAAGAATGATTTCGTGAATATCAGAATATCATACAAAGAAGTTTTGCAGAAATTTATCTGTGAGACTTCTTTTTTTCATAGCAAACATTCACAGTTTTGACATAATCCTATGATAGAATAAAACCAATAAAATGAAAAAGGTGTTTCATTATAGACAGTATGAGAAATAAGATCAGGAGGATATTATAAGGTGAGTGAATTAAAGATATTAGTTGTGGATGATGAAAGCAGAATGCGAAAGCTGGTTAAAGACTTTCTAACAAGAGCAGGCTATCAGGTGTTAGAAGCACAAGATGGCGAAGAAGCGGTTGATACCTTTTATTCTACAAAGGGAATTAATCTTTTAGTGTTGGATGTGATGATGCCAAAGATGGACGGATGGGAAGTTGTCAAAGAAATACGAAAAGTATCTAAAGTTCCGATCATCATGCTGACAGCAAAAGATCAGGAACAAGATGAACTTCTTGGATTTGAATTAGGAGTTGACGAATATATTTCCAAGCCATTTAGTCCGAAGATACTGGTTGCCAGAGTAGAAGCTATTTTAAGAAGAACCGTTCAGACGGAAGGTGAACAGTTAGAAGCTGGTGGAATTGTGATGGATGTCGGAGGACATCATGTATCTATTGATGGCAAAGGCATCAATTTAAGTTACAAAGAATTTGAATTATTGCAATACTTTATGTCCAACCAGGGAAGAGCTCTTACAAGAGAAAGCATCTTAAATCAGGTATGGAACTATGATTATTTTGGAGATGCAAGAACGATTGATACTCATGTTAAGAAATTGAGAAGTAAACTTGGAGAGAAAGGTTCTTATATCCATACGATCTGGGGAATGGGCTATAAATTTGAGGTTGAAGAGAATTGAAAAAGAGAATATTAAAAAACCAATCAGTCAGAGTTAAGATGACATTGATGCTGATCATTATTATGACATCTGTAATCTTGCTATCAGTGCTGGTAAATCTGACAATGCTTAAGACCTATTATACAGTCAAAGAAAAAAAGAAGATCAAAGAATCTTATTATAAGATAGAGAAAGTATTTAAGAAAGATACAGTACGAAAAAATGATGTTGATGAAATAGCCAAGAATTATAACTATAGGATTATGATCAATGATTCAACTGGACAGATCGTGTATAGTTCAGAAGGTGAAAAGAGTTTAATGTACAAAAGTCTTTGGAACATTTTAAACGATAATCTTGATAAGATCAGTGATGAGATCAATAAGCAAGGATATGCTGTTATGACTAATACAAATAAGAGTATGGGTACAAGCATTAACCTTATGGGATATTTGGATGGAAATTATACGGTTATTATAAGTACTCCGATGGAAAGCATTCAGACAAGTGCCAGATTATCTGGACAGTTTACAATGTATGTCGGATTGGTGCTGATCATATGTGGTGCGTTTGCGATGTATTTATACAGTCGTCAGTTTACAAAACCGATCGAGGATATGGCCAGAGCAGCAAATCAGATGTCACATCTTGATTTTGACGTAAAAGTACCAGCAGGAGCAGATGATGAGCTTGGAAGACTTGGAAACAGTATCAATGAATTATCATCTAAACTTGAATTAACGATTTCAGAGCTTAAGACAGCAAATAATGAATTGCAGAAAGATATTGAACAGAAAGTTCAGATTGATGAGATGCGAAAGGAATTTTTATCCCATGTATCTCATGAATTAAAGACACCGATCGCTCTGATTCAGGGATATTCCGAAGGATTAAAAGATAATATTTTAGATGATGAAGAAAGCAAGGAATTTTATTGTGATGTCATTGCGGATGAAGCAAAGAAGATGAACCGTATGGTACAGAAACTTCTTACGTTAAATCAGATTGAGTTTGGGAATAATCAGGTGAATATGGAACGATTTGACATTACAGAAATGATCCAAAATATGGTAGAATCCAGCAAGATTCTTGTGGAAAAACAGGGTGTCAATATTATATTTGATGAACCTGAGACACATGTGTGGGCAGATGAATTTATGATCGAAGAGGTTGTGAATAATTATCTGAGCAATGCGAGAAATCACGTTACAGATGGAGGAATCATCAAAGTCAGCTATTGCCAGCATGGAAAGAATGTAAGAGTGAAAGTATTTAATACCGGAGCGCATATTCCACAGGAAGATATTGATAAGTTATGGGTAAAATTCTATAAAGTCGATAAGGCAAGAACAAGAGAATATGGTGGAAGTGGAATTGGACTGTCTATCGTAGAGGCAACGATGAAAGCACATGGAAAAGATTACGGAGTTGCTAATGTAGAAGATGGTGTGGAATTTTACTTTGAGGTAGAATCAGCAGATTCTGAGCCTGCACAGTGTTAAGGATAGAGTGTCAGGCAATATTGTAAAGCTGTCACAGATGTTATAGCATAGTAAAAATACTACAGACAAGAAAATGGTTCTTGTGGTATGATATAGAAGAATGTAAGCAGAGGAAATCAGTGAAAACTGGTTTCCTTTGGCAAATTAGGATAAAAAGGATGAAAGAAATATGTTAAAAGATTACAAAGACCAGATTCAGGACGCAGATCTTGTACTAGTAGGAATCGGGCGGGAATTACGCGCAGACCGATTAATTGATTTTAAGAAAGAGATTACAAATGAACATTATCAGAATCTGATCGGCAAAGAAGATGAAGATTCCAAGTGGATGAGAACGGTTTATGAGCGAGAATATTTATTATCCATGAAAGAGACAGATCTGTTCAAAGAATTAGAAGATGTCTTAGAAGGAAAAGAATATTTTGTAGTGACAAGCAACGATGATGGGTTATTGTATCACACACATTTAAAGAAAGACCACGTGACAGCACCATGTGGCAACGGTGATTTCTTCCAGTGCAGTGGACCATGTGATGAACAGTTGTACCCGGCAAACTTAGGATTAAAAGATCTGATTGACTATTATGAGAAAACAGGGAAGATCGAGCATTTGGAATGTCCCAAATGCGGCAAACAGTTAATCTTTAATGTCCGTACAGAAGAGACAAAGTCCATCTATATCGAAGGAGCTTACCTAAATTCATGGGCAAGTTACACAAAATGGCTGCAAAACACTTTAAATAAAAAGCTTTTTATATTAGAATTAGGAGAAGGTTTTGAAGTTCCAAGTTTGTTCCGCTGGCCTTTCGAGAAGATGGCATTCTATAATGAGAAAGCAACATTTGTGAGAGTTCATCATTCACTCTACCAGATCGGAAAAGAGATCAAAGAAAAAGGAATCGGGATCAAGATGGACAGCCGTGACTTTTTAAACATAGCACACGAATAGAGGAGACAGCCTATGATAGCGATTATCGATTATGATGCAGGAAATATCAAGAGTGTTGAGAAGGCACTGAATTACCTCGGAGAAGAAGTAATCATTACAAGAGATCACGATGAAATCGTAAACAGCGATAAAGTCATTCTTCCGGGAGTTGGAGCATTTGCAGATGCGATGGAGAAGATTCGTCATTATGGATTAGAAGAAACGATCCATGAAGTCGTAGAAAAGAACATTCCATTCTTAGGAATCTGCCTTGGATTACAGTTAATGTTTGAATCCAGTGATGAAGGTCCAGGAGTGAAGGGACTCGGATTATTACCAGGAAAGATTTTAAGAATTCCAAAGAACGGGGATTTGAAGATTCCTCATATGGGATGGAATAATATCAAAGTCAAAGAAGGTTCCAGATTATTCAAAGGACTTCCTGACAATCCTTATGTATATTTTGTACATTCTTATTATCTTCAGGCGGATGATGAAGATATCGTAGCAGCGACAACCGAATATGGTGTAAAGATTCACGCAGCAGTAGAGAAAGACAACATCTTTGCCTGCCAGTTCCATCCGGAAAAGAGCAGCACCGTAGGATTACAGATTTTAAAGAACTTCGTTTCACTATAGGAGGAATTGGCTATGCATACAAAGAGAATTATCCCATGCTTAGATGTTAAAGCAGGACGCGTTGTAAAAGGTGTCAATTTTGTCAATCTGATCGATGCCGGCGACCCGGTAGAGATCGCAGCAGCATATGACAAAGCAGGCGCAGATGAACTTGTATTCTTAGATATCACAGCATCATCCGATGCAAGAAATATCATGATCGATATGGTAAGAAAAGTCGCAGAAAAGGTATTTATTCCATTTACAGTGGGTGGAGGAATCCGTACGGTTGAGGATTTTAAGGCAATCTTACGAGAAGGTGCAGATAAGATATCCATCAACTCCTCAGCGATCAATACCCCAGATCTGATCAATGATGCTGCAGACAAATTCGGAAGCCAGTGCGTTGTCGTAGCAATCGATGCCAAACGCAGAGCCGACGGAAGCGGATGGAATGTATACAAGAACGGTGGACGAGTTGACGTAGGACTAGACGCCGTAGAATGGGCCATGGAAGCCAACCGCCGAGGAGCAGGAGAAATCCTGTTAACAAGCATGGACTGCGACGGAACAAAAGCAGGATACGACAATGAACTGACAAGAATCATTGCAGAGAACGTTGATATCCCAGTCATCGCATCAGGTGGTGCAGGAAATAAAGAACATTTCTATGATACACTGACAGAAGGAAAAGCAGATGCAGCATTGGCGGCTTCACTGTTCCATTTTAATGAGTTGAAGATATCTGATCTGAAGGAATATCTGGATCAGAGAGGGATTAGTGTTCGTCGATAGATAGAATAATATAAGTTGATGATGAGGAAAGAAGACTCTTTTTTTGTGAGGGGGGGTCTTCTTTTTTAATACTGTAGTAGAAAATTTCAATTCCATGTGATAGAATTAAAGAAAACAAAGACAGCCAAAGACAAGGTAAAAAAGCATCCTCTATACCGCTGGGCAAGACTGATCGCAGCAACGACATGGGAAGAGGTTGCACAGGAGTCAGCAGGTAATAGATATATGGAAAGGATACAAGAAGAAATGGTAAAGATGAGCCAGGACGAACGGGACAGATATCTATATTTGAGAGAAGAGATGGCAGCAAGTGACAGAGTGAGTCAGTTACAGAGTGCGGAAAATAGAGGAAGATTTATTGAAAAAATATCTTTAATCCAAAAGAAAATTCAAAGAGGCGATTCAGTGGAAAAGATAGCAGATGATTTGATGGAAGATATAGTAGTAATTAAGAAAATTTATGAAATAGTAAAAGAAAATACAAAAGCAACAGCAGATGAAATATATCAAAAGATAAATTAATCAAGAGATAAAGTGTAAAGAAATACAGTGTAAAATCGGAGGCATACAAATGAGTATCAAAACAGAAAAAGCAGCGCAAAACCACCAGAAAGGCTACAACTGTGCTCAGGCAGTTGCCTGTGCATTCAGTGAAGAAATGGGAATTGACGAGACAATCATCTTCAAGATGATGGAAGGACATGGCTTAGGAATGGGCTGTATGGAAGGAACATGTGGAGCAATCACAGGAGCAGTTGCAGTGATCGGTGCCTTAAAAAGCTGTGGAAACATCGAGAAACCAGTTTCGAAAGCAGCAACCTATAAACTCTCAGGTGAACTTGTAAAACGCTTTCAGGAGAAGAATAAAGCAACAAGATGCAAAGATTTAAAAGGAATTGAAACAGGAAAAGTCCTAAGATCCTGTCCAGGCTGCATCGAAGATGCAACGGCGATTCTGGAAGAAATTTTGGCAGAATCAGCAGAAAAATAATCCAATTAATAAACAATATATCAATATTTTTAAGCTGTTAAGAGATTAAAAACAAATAAGCTTGAAATCAAAAAAAACCATGTTATTAACATAGAAAATATCTACGTCATAACATGGTTTCTTTTATTTATGATATTGGAAATAATAAAAATCTTATTTATTCAAATTCTTCTCAGCTGCAGAAAGCATCAGCTTAATACGGTTGATCTGGTTAACTTCACTTGCACCCGGATCATAGTCGATTGCCACGATATTCGCATCAGGGAATGCCTGACGAATTTCTTTGATAACACCCTTACCAACGACATGGTTTGGTAAGCATGCAAATGGCTGTGTACATACGATATTTGGAGCACCGCTGTGAATCAGTTCAACCATCTCACCAGTTAAGAACCAACCCTCACCAGTCTGGTTACCGATGGATACGAAAGGTTTTGCATATTCTGCAAGGTCTTTGATATATGCAGGCGGTTCAAAACGGTTACTCTTGGCTAGTTCTTTACGAAGAGTCTGACGGTAACGTTCTACAACCCAGATTGCAGAGTTGCTGACGATCGCAGATTTCTTGGACTTACCAAGATAACGGTATTTGAAGTTACTGTTGTAGAAGCTGTACATAAAGAAATCTAATAAATCAGGTACAACAGCTTCTGCACCTTCTCGTTCCAGAAGTTCTACTAAATGGTTATTAGCATCTGGAAGGAATTTAACAAGGATTTCTCCAACGATTCCGACACGAGGTTTCTTAATATCTTTTAATGGAATACGATCGAAGTCACGAATGATTCCACGGATATTTTTCTGGAATGTATGGAAGTTACCCTTCATAATATCACGTTTACATTTTGCAGCCCATTGTCTGTGTAATTTGTTGACAGAACCAGGTTTTGCTTCGTAAGGACGTGTATGGTAAACCGTTCTCATAAAGACGTCACCATATACAACAGCCTGAACTGCTTTGTTTAATAAACCAGGTGTAAAGCTGAATCCACTGTTTTTCTCAATTCCCTGGGCACTTAAACCAACAACAGGAACATAACCGTAACCAGCTTTCTCAAGCGCACGGCGGATAAAACTGATATAGTTTGTCGCACGGCATCCACCACCTGTCTGGGAAATAACAAGTGCGATCTTATGTGGATCATATTTACCAGAAAGTAATGCGTTCATTAACTGTCCGATAACGATCAGAGATGGATAGCAGGCATCATTATTTACATATTTAAGACCTGTATTGACATCTTCCATACCACCCTGATTTAAAACTTCAACGTTGTATCCACAAGACTGCAGAGCAGGCTCTAAGAATTCAAAATGGATCGGAGACATCTGAGGAACTAATAATGTATAGTTCTTACGCATCTCTTTTGTAAATTCCACACGTTTGATTGCAGGAGATACAGGTTTTGGTTCGATCTTATGTTTTTTACGGACACGAACAGCACTGATCAGTGAACGGATACGGATTCTTGCCGCACCAAGGTTATTTACCTCATCGATCTTTAATACTGTGTAGATACGTCCAGATTTTGTTAAAATGTCTTTTACTGTATCTGTAGTAACCGCATCCAGCCCGCAGCCGAAAGAGTTTAACTGGATAACTTCTAACTGCTTATTTGCTTTTGCATAGTTTGCAGCAGCATATAGTCTGGAATGATACATCCACTGATCCTGTACGTTTAATGGACGTTCAACCTTTGATAAATGAGAAATAGAATCCTCAGTTAAAACGGCGATTCCATAAGAGTTGATAAGCTCTGGAATACCATGGTTGATCTCAGGGTCGATATGATATGGACGACCACATAAAACGATACCAGTTCTTCCTGTTTCAGCAAGGTAAGCAAGGACTTCCTCGCCCTTATTCTGGATATCTGTACGAACCTGTGCAAGTTCGGCATAAGCCTTATCAACGGCATGATTTACTTCGTCCGCAGTTAAATGATACTGGGCTTCCAATTCTTCGTATAAACGAGATTTTAAAGCTTCTTCATTATCTAATGCTAAGAATGGATTCATGAAGTTGATATGTTCTGTTGCAAGTTCTTCCATGTTATTTTTGATATTTTCTGCATAAGAAGTAACGATCGGACAGTTGTAATGGTTGTTTGTACCTTCCATCTCGTCACGTTCATAAGGAATACAAGGGTAGAAGATATCCTTGATTCCCTGTTTGATCAGCCACATCACATGACCATGGGCTAATTTTGCAGGGTAACATTCTGATTCACTTGGGATAGATTCGATACCTAACTCATAAATCTTACGGGAAGATTCTGGAGATATCACAACTTTAAATCCAAGATCTGTGAAGAATGTATACCAGAATGGATAGTTTTCATAAATATTTAAAACTCTAGGGATACCAATGACACCACGTTTTGCTTCATCGTCAGATAAAGATTTGTAGTCAAAAGTACGATGGAGTTTGTAATCATAAAGGTTTGGAATATGTTCCGCATTTGGCTCTTTTCCAACTCCACGTTCACAACGGTTACCAGTGATATAACGACGGCCGTTAGAGAACTTGTTGATCGTTAACAGGCAGTGATTTGTGCAGCCTTTGCATCGTGTCATGGAAGTATCAACACTCATGGCAAAGATTTCTTCTAATGGAAGCATAGAAGTTTCCATACCATCTTCATAACGTTCTCTGGCGATCAGTGCGGAACCAAAGGCACCCATGATACCTGCGATATCAGGTCTTACAGCATGACATCCGGAGATACGTTCAAAGCTTCGGAGAACCGCATCATTATAAAATGTACCACCCTGTACAACGATATGTTTTCCAAGGTCAGATGGGTCTGTTAACTTAATAACTTTGTATAAAGCATTTTTGATAACAGAGTAAGCAAGACCGGCAGAGATATCTCCGACACTTGCGCCTTCTTTCTGAGCCTGTTTTACCTTAGAATTCATAAATACCGTACAACGGGAACCAAGGTCAATTGGATGCTGGGCTGTTAAAGCAACTTTGGCAAACTCCTGCACAGAATGATTTAAGGATTTTGCGAAAGTTTCAATAAATGATCCGCAGCCTGAAGAACAGGCTTCATTTAACTGTACATCATCAACGACACCGTTTTTGATACGGATACATTTCATATCCTGACCACCGATATCAAGGATACAGTCAACTTCAGGATCAAAGAATGCAGCAGCATAGTAATGCGCGATCGTCTCAACTTCACCAAAGTCAAGATTTAAGGCAGCTTTTACAAGATGTTCTCCATATCCTGTGGAACAGGAAGATACGATCTTGGCTGTCTTAGGCATCTGAGCGTCAATCTCATGAAGTGCTTCGACAACAGCGTGAAGCGGACTTCCGTTATTGTTATTGTAGTAGCTGTAGAGAAGTTCTCCGTCTTCACCAGCTAAGGCAACCTTTGTTGTAGTGGAACCAGCATCGATTCCTAAGTAACAATTTCCTTTATATGTAGCAAGATCACCACGTTTTACAACATGACGGTTGTGATCTTTTACGAAACTCTTGTATTCCTGTTCGTTTCTAAATAAAGGCTCTAAACGGTCAACTTCCTGCTGAAGTTCGATCTTCTTCTCAAACTGTTTTAAAAGATGTTCAAAATCAGTTGTAACTTCCTCTTTTGCATTTAATGCAGCACCGACAGCTGCAAATAAATGAGAATGCGTAGGAGCAATGATCTCATCATCTTTTAAGTTTAAAGTACGGATAAATGCCTCTTTTAATTCTGTAAGGAAATGAAGAGGACCTCCAAGGAAAGCAACGTTTCCGCGGATTGGTTTACCACATGCAAGACCACTGATCGTCTGGTTAACAACTGCCTGGAAAATAGAGGCAGCAAGGTTTGGCTTTGTCGCACCTTCGTTGATCAGAGGCTGGATATCAGTTTTTGCGAATACACCGCAGCGGGCTGCGATTGGATAGATCGTATCATAATCTTTTGCATATTCGTTTAATCCACCGGCATCTGTCTGTAATAAAGAAGCCATCTGGTCGATAAATGATCCAGTACCACCGGCACAGACACCGTTCATACGCTGGTCAATACCATTTGTAAAGTAAATGATCTTAGCATCTTCACCACCAAGCTCAATGGCAACGTCTGTCTGAGGAGCGTAATCCTGTAATGCACTGGACACACAGACAACTTCCTGACAGAATGGGATGTCTAAGTAAGAAGAAATGGAAAGTCCTCCGGAACCGGTAACGGTTGGAGCAAACGTCATTTCTCCAATCTGGTCTTTTGCTTTTTTTAATAAGGAAGATAATGTTTCCTGAATCTTAGCAAAATGTCTCTGATAGTCAGAGAAAAGTATATTATGTTGTTCGTCGATGACAGCGACCTTGACTGTCGTTGAGCCAATATCAATTCCTAATCGTTTCATCTTCTCGTATACCTGCTTTCTATAAAATACTATAATTTCAAGCGTTAAAATAATGTTAAAAAATCTGCCCATTGAATATACAAGGACATTATATCTATTATAATCATTTTCAAAATAATTGCAAATAGGAATATTATATAAAAAAACAGGAGAAAATAGTGGAAACAAGGAAACGCTGCTGCATAGTCTATAAAAAAGCGAAGGAATAACAAACAATGAGTCAGACGAATACCTGTAAAGGAACCGTTTATGTAGTAAAAGAAAAAGACAGTTTATATCAGATTGCAAAAGCTTATGGTATCAGAGTGAAGGATATCATGAGAGAAAATCCTTTCGTAAATGTGTATGATCTTCAGATAGGAGATGAATTGTGTGTTCCTGGATTTCCTGAAGTAATGGAAGGTGCATTTGTTCCACATATTGTAAAAAAAGGGGAAACAATCCTTGATATAGCTAATATGCACAAAACTACAGTGGAAAATTTAGCAAAAAGTAACAAAAAAATTAGGGAAATGACCCTGCCAGTTGGTACAGTACTGTTAATTGACAAAGCAAAATGAGTTCTTTATAATGAAATAGGTAAAAGTTTGGAATTTGAAAGATTCCAAAAGAGAAAACAGGATCTGTGAGAAAGCAGTGTCCTGTTTTACGGGGAGCTTATGGACAAGGCACTTCCATAGAAAGGAGCGAAACATGATCAAGTATTATCGCACGATGGATCATCAGATCCATGAAATCAGTGAACCTATGGAAGGAACCTGGATATCGTTAGTTCACCCGACAGCAGCAGAACTTGCCAAGATCGCAACAGAATATAAGATAGACATCGACGACCTTAGAGCGCCTCTGGATGAAGAAGAACGTTCTCATATCGAGGTAGAAGAAGGATATACATTGTTTATCGTGGACGTACCAACAACGGAAGAACGAAAAGAAAAAGAATATTTCTTAACGATTCCATGTGGTATCATTCTGACAGAGAAGGTGATCATTACAGTATGTTTGGAAGATACATCCGTTCTTGCAGATTTTAAGAATGGAAGGGTTAGAAACTTCTGGACATTCAAACGTACAAGATTTATTTTACAGATTTTGTATCGAAATGCTTCACTTTATCTTCAATATCTGCGAATTATTGACAAGAAGAGTGATTCTGTAGAAAAACAGCTTCACATTTCAACAAAGAATCAGGAACTGATCGAGCTTTTGGAATTAGAGAAGAGTTTGGTTTATTTCTCCACATCCTTAAGATCAAACGAACTGGTGCTTGAGAAGATGCTAAAGATTGAAAAGATCAAACAGTACCCAGAAGATGAGGAACTGCTTGATGATGTTATCATAGAGAATAAACAGGCAATCGAGATGGCCGATATTTACAGTAATATCTTAAGTGGTACGATGGACGCATATGCATCAGTTATCTCGAATAACCTGAACATCGTAATGAAAGTGCTTGCAATCATCACGATCGTTATGTCAATTCCGACGATGATCGCAAGTTTCTGGGGAATGAACGTTCCAGTACCTTTGGCACATTCTCCGTATGGATTTTTGATCCTAGTGATCATATCCTTGATCCTCACAATTTTTGGAGGATACATCCTTGGAAAGAAAAATATGTTTTAATATAAAGAAAGGTTTTTTATGTGGCTTAATAAACTGGAAGAGAAGTTTGGAAAATATGCGATCAACGATCTTCCAAAGATCATTGTTTTATTATATGCGGTCGGTTTTGTGATCGCGAATTTATCACCACAATTATATAGCTTACTGGAATTGAATCCGTATCTGATCCTTCATGGACAAGTCTGGAGACTTGTAACATTTTTACTGATCGGACCAGAGACGAATTTGATCTTTGTAATATTTGTATTATTATTTTATTACTCCATTGGAAGCTCATTAGAGCAGGTATGGGGTACGTTCCGATTTAATATGTATTATTTGATCGGAGTTTTGGGAACGATCGTTGGAGCGTTCTTAACTTATGCGATTCTTACATTTGCGTATGGAGAATCCTATGGAGCTTTTGTGAACATGGACACATTTTATCTGAATATGACATTGTTTTTGGCGTATGCCGCAATGTTTCCTGAGATGGAAGTATATCTGTATATGATTCTTCCAATCAAGGTAAAATGGCTTGGATATTTAGATGGATTGTACCTTGCGTACATTTTTTTCAGTTCAGGCTTTACAGTGACGGGAATTTCGGTTAAAGTATCCATAGTGGCAGCTTTGTTAAATTTTCTACTATTTTTCTTCTCTATGAAGAAGATCAAGAAGATGGGAGCAAATTTCAGAGCCAAAGCTGTACATAAGAAGAAGGCAAGAGCGTACAAAGCAAAGACGATCACGCCGAAGAAGAAAAATGGTGCGATGCACGAATGTGCAGTGTGCCACAGAACAGAACTTGACGATCCAGAACTGGAATTTCGTTATTGTTCAAAATGCGATGGGGATTATGAGTACTGCCAAGATCATTTATTTACCCATAAGCATGTGAAAAAGTGAGTTGTTTATTATTTAAATATATTTTGAAACCAAAGGAGAAAAATTATGCTAACCAAAAAGACAAAAATCATTTGTACAATGGGACCTGCAACAGACGACGATGAGGTATTAAAAGACCTGATGCGTGCCGGAATGGACATTGCCCGTTTAAACTTCTCTCATGGAGATCATGAAGAGCAGTTAGGACGTATCAAGAGAATTAAGAAGTTCAGAGAAGAACTGAATTTACCTATCGCTATCTTACTTGATACAAAAGGACCAGAGATCCGTACAGGATTATTAGAAACAGATGACGATGTTGAATTAGTAACAGGTCAGGAATATACACTGACAACAAGAGATGTCAAAGGAAACAATGAAATTACCAGCATTACATATGCGGAACTTCCACAGGATGTAGAAGCTGGAAATACAATCCTTATTGACGATGGATTAATCGAATTAAAAGTAAAAGAGATCAAAGATGGAACAGATATCGTATGTGACGTTATCAACGGAGGACTTTTAGGAAGCCGTAAAGGTGTTAACGTACCTAACGTAAGAGTTAACTTACCATCTATCACAGAAAAAGATAAAGCAGATATCGAATTCGGTCTTGAAAATGGAATCGACTTCATCGCAGCTTCATTCATCCGTAATGCAGAAGCAGTAGAAGAAATCAAAGAGATCATCGGTGCACATAATATGCACGTTGGTGTTATCTCTAAGATCGAGAACATGGAAGGTGTTGAAAACATCGATGCGATCATCGAATCTTCCGCTGGTATCATGGTAGCTCGTGGAGACCTTGGTGTAGAAATCCCTGCTGAAGAAGTACCATTCTTACAGAAAGAGATCATCAAGAAATGTAATAACGCGTTCAAACCAGTTGTTACAGCTACACAGATGTTAGATTCCATGATCCGTAACCCACGTCCAACAAGAGCAGAGGTTACAGACGTTGCAAACGCAATCTATGATGGAACAGATGCGATCATGTTATCTGGAGAAACAGCAAAAGGTAAATATCCTGTAGAAGCTGTTAAGATGATGAACCAGATCGCAATCTCAACAGAGATCCACTTAAGCACAAAAGTAAAAGATTACAAATCTAAATATGTTAACCGTGGAATTTCCGCAGCAGTTGCTTACTCTGCAGTACAGACAGCACACAATGTCAATGCAAAATGTATTTTAGCATCTAGTATGTCTGGATTCACAACAAGAATCGTATCTAAATTCAAACCAGATGCACAGATCATCGGTCTGTCTCCAGATGATGCGATCGTGCGTCAGATGCAGATCTACTGGGGAGTACGTCCTTTCAAATCTCACAAAGCTGAGACAACAAAAGACCTGTTAGATGAAGCAACAGATATCGTATTAGAAGCAGGACTTGCTGAGAAAGATGATATCTTAGTATTAACAGGTGGAGGACCAGCTAACCACCGTGGAAAAGGTGTCACAAACATGTTAAAAGTAGTAAAAATCGGTGAATTTGGCGAGTAATCGACACGAATATATGATAGAATGGGGATGTAGCAATACATCCCTTTTTCTTTTATAAAAATTTATTAAGAGAGTTTTATAGAAAAATTTATTGTATATTTCGCAAGAAAATGAATGGGGATATTTTTCAGGAGGAAATTTAAGTGAAAGTTTCAGAACGTGTATACATATCCGAGATATTAAAACTACAAAAGAAGAGGTTACTTCGCAAAATACAGGAAGAAAAATCAATTTCAAGAATATATTGTATCACATTGCCACTCTGGGACAGTGCATTTCTGGAAATATATCCATATAATGAATTATTGTCTGATATTCATAAAGGAAAAGATATCACGATCGTAGGGATGGCAGCAGGAAAAGATGATGCAGTCGTTATGTTAAGACGTATGATCGATGATCTGTATCATAAAGGGAAACTAAAAGATATCACAACATATTTCTGCGGGGAAGATAAATGAGCGTACTATTTTTAATATTAAAGATCATAGGCATCCTGATCCTGATACCGATCATTCTGCTTTTGATCCTTTTGATGTTTCCTATCTGTTATCAGATCGAAGGAGATTTCGACGGAAAGACACCAAAAGCACAGGTAAAAGTATCATGGGCAGTTATATTTTTGCGGGCAAAAGCATGCTATGAAGAACAATTAGATTTTGGAATACGAATCTTTGGGATTCCAGTCTATGATTCAAGGAAGGATCATTGGTCTGTATTGGGAGAACATCCAGAGAAAGACAAGAAACATAAGAAAAAAGATAAGAAGAAACGTAAGGCAAGATCAAATACCAAAAAGAAATCTACGAATAAAACAGACAGTAAGAAACAAGCAGATACACGTCAGAAAAAAATAGAAAAAAAAGAACGAGAAACGAAACAGGAAAAATATACTGTACAAGAAAAAGTCCCAGATAAAAAAGTAGTGCAGGAAGCAAAAGACACAACAATAAAAAAGACTTCAGAAGATGTATTAGACCTTACATGGGATGAAAAGGAAGAAAAACAAAAGACAACAACACAAAAAACATACAGAAAACCAGAAGATACGACACCGAAACCAGAGATAGAAAAATCAACAGATAAAGAGAAAGAATTTTTTGGCAAAAAAATCGTGAATCTTCTCAAAAAGTGTTATAATAAGTGCAAGAATCTCATAACAAAGATCCGTAAGATCACAGACAAGATGGAAACCATCGGAGATATTTTTGAAGATGAAGATATTATCAATGCAGTAAAGAGAATCAAAGGATATGGAATAAACGCAGTAAAACTGTTACTCCCACAGAAACTAAATGCACAGATCACATTTGGCTTCGAAGACCCATACCACACAGGGAAAGTCTTAGGATGGGCAGCAGCACTGATTCCAATTTACGGAGATCACATAGATATCACACCAGATTTTGAAAAAAGAACTCTAAAAGGACATCTAAGGATCAAAGGAAGTATAAGAAGATATAAGATCTTACATTTGTTATGGAAAGTATACAAAGATAAAGATGAACTAATAAAACAAAAAGACCGAGCATTAAGAATGATAGGAGGCAACTAAATGAGCAAGGAAAATTTAAAAGATACCATGGGTTCACTATTTGACGGCATGGAAGGATTCTTAACATCAAAGACAGTCGTAGGGGAACCAATCTATATCAAAGATACGATCATCTTACCATTAGTCGATGTCTCCTTCGGAATGGGAGCAGGTGCCTTTTCAGGAGATAAGAAAGACAAGAGCGGCGGGGGAATCGGAGGAAAGATGACTCCAAGTGCTGTGCTTGTTATTAAGGATGGACAGACGAAACTTGTGAATATTAAGAATCAGGAGACAATTGTGAAATTGTTGGATATGGTACCTGATGTGATTGATAGGTTTGCGGGTAAGAATGAATCGTTGGAAGATATTGTTGATGATCTGGAGAAGTAAATTTTAATTTGTAATAAACAGATGTGTATTGAGTATAAATTGAAAAAGAAACATATAGAAAGGGTCTGAAAAACGAATTCCATTGACGGCATTTTGACCGGTCGCTGATTCGCTAGTTTTCCTTGCGCAACTCGCTTTGCTCAAACAGCGCACCAAACTAGCTGCGAACCGTTCAAAATGCCTATGGAATTCTATCATTTCAGACCCCTTTCTATATGTTTCTTTTTCAATTTATACGCCAAGATACGTGATTTTAAAATTAAGATTTTTACAGACAGAGGGGATGCTGAACATAGTATATTATCTTAAGGTCCCGCAGATATTAAGAAGAGATTGCTAGTGGAAGATTTACATTCTCTCGAATTCTTACTATATTGTGGGTTTAGTACTATCATATACAGAAAGACTTCAGGTGGCCAACCTCACAAAATTAAAAATTTCTTAAATACATGAAACCCAATTTCCAAGAATAATATATATCAAAAAGGAATCACATCCATGAAACGAGTCTGGGCTATCGCCTTTTTCTTTTTCTCCCTAGGTCTATTCACAGGTTTCTGGATCACCCACGATCCAATGAAAATAGTCATCTGCATAGGATGCGACATCACAGCATATTGCTTATTCTTTAGATGATCTTCCGTATGAGGGCAAAATAAAAAGAGTTGGAACAAATTCCAACTCTTAGTGGTTTCTTATATAATCAATCAAGATTAAGCACGTTCAACCTTACCAGATCTTAAGCAAGAAGTACAAACGTACATTTTCTTAGCTGCTCCGTTAACTTTAACTCTTACGGATTTGATGTTTGATTTCCACATTTTGTTTGATCTTCTATGTGAATGGCTCACTGCGTTTCCAAAATGAGCACCTTTGCCACAAATAGCACATTTTGCCATGTTAGCACCTCCTTATTCCAATCTCTATTCCTGTTTCATTCCAGGCTCGACAACTATTTCATTCTAACAGATTGATTTATAAAAATCAAGAATAAATTTGCTTTTATTTTAATTCATTTTTTGAAAGACTAGACGTAGATCACTTCATAATGTATAATCGAGATATATGAATTCTCGTTTGGAGGTATAATTTATGAAAGGACATGTGAATACAAAGAATGGAGAAATCTCTATTGAAAATCAGGTAATTGCGAAATATGCCGGGATCTGTGCTCTTGGATGTTTTGGTATTGTGGGAATGGCAATGGTCAATATGAAAGATGGGATTGCCAAACTGCTGACAAGAGATAATATCAGAAAAGGTGTATTTGTTTCAGTAAATAATAATAAGATCACGATAGACTTCCATATTATTGTATCTTATGGAGTTTCTATTTCTACAGTGGCAAGTAATCTTATGGAATCTGTAAAGTACCGTGTGGAAGAATTTACGAGCCTTGAAGTAGAACGGATCAATATTTACGTAGAGGGCGTAAAGGATATAGGATAATAGATGATGGAGGCAAAGATTAAGATGAAACAGATAGATGCAGCATTGCTGCAGAAGATGTTGATTGGCGGAGCCAAGAGATTAGAGGCGAATAAAGAATATATTAATGAACTGAACGTATTCCCAGTACCAGATGGTGATACAGGAACGAATATGACAATGACTGCACTTGCAGCAGCCAAAGAAGTTGGGAATGCACCAGAAGTAACAATCAAAGAAGTTACACGTGCATTATCAAGCGGTTCTTTAAGAGGAGCCAGAGGTAACTCAGGTGTTATCTTATCTCAGTTATTCAGGGGATTTTATAAAGGTGTTAAGGGCGAAGAAGTTCTGACAACAGAGACTGCTGCAGCAGGATTTAAGAATGCGGTAGACACTGCATATAAAGCTGTTATGAAGCCAAAAGAAGGAACGATCCTTACAGTAGCGAAAGTGACAGCAGAGAAAGCAGTTGAATGTGCAAGAAATACAGAAGAATTCGAAGAATTTGCAGAAGTTGTGATCAAGGAAGCAAATGCGATCCTTAAGAAGACCCCAGAGATGTTACCAGTGCTCAAGGAAGCAGGAGTGGTAGACTCTGGTGGACAAGGATTAGTAGAATTCCTTCAGGGAGCAGTTGATGTATTATCAGGAAAAGAAGTTGACTTAAGTGGTGTAGAAAAAGCTGCTAAGAAGCCGGCAGCTAAGGCAAGTGAAGCACCATTAGAAGAGAAAGATATCAAGTTTGGATATTGTACAGAATTTATCGTTATGACAAAAGAAGAGATTTCTATGGAAGAAGAACAGAAGTTCAAAGATTTCTTGATGGGAATCGGAGATTCTATTGTTGTCGTTGCAGATGAAGATATCATCAAAGTTCACGTGCATACAAACCATCCTGGAAAGGTGATCGAGAAAGGTCTCACATATGGAGAACTGACAAGTATGAAGATCGATAATATGAGAGAAGAACACAGAGAACGTTTAAATCTCACACAGGCAGAAGCACAGGTGGAAGAACAGCCAGCAAAACCAGAAGAGCCAAAGAAAGACTATGGATTTGTAGCAGTTTCTATCGGACAGGGAATGAATGATATTTTCCGTGAATTAGGTGTGGATTATCTGATCAAGGGTGGTCAGACAATGAACCCTAGTACAGAAGATATGTTGAATGCGATCGAACAGGTCAATGCAGAGACAGTCTTTATCCTGCCAAATAATAAGAATATCATTCTGGCAGCAACACAGGCACAGTCTTTGGTAGAAGATAAGAATGTTGTGATCATTCCAACAACAACAGTTCCACAGGGAATTTCCGCGATTATTGGCTTTGATCCAGAAGCAGATGCAGAGTCTAACGAAGAGAGTATGAAAGATATCATCGAATGTGTGAAGACTGGAGAAGTTACTTATGCAGTCAGAGATACATCGATCAATGGTATTGCGATCAAAGTTGATGATATCATGGGAATTGATGATGACGGAATCAAGAAAGTTGGACAGAATGTTGAGAAAGTCACATTAGAATTATTAGAAGAGATGGTAGATGAAGACAGCGAACTGATCAGCATCTACTATGGAGAAGATACAACAAAAGAACAGGCAGAAGCATTACTTGAGAAAGTAGAAGAAGCATATGGTGACTGTGATGTACAGTTAGAATATGGCGGACAGCCAATTTATTATTTCTTATTATCTGTAGAATAAGAGAAGATGAGAAATCCCGCTTGATGGCGGGATTTCTTTGTTTTATAGAAAGTCCTGTAAAACAAAAAGGAGACGAAGAATGGATGGCACAACAAATATCATAGAATTAAAAGGAATCGGAGAAAAGACAGCCACAGCATTTGGCAGACTTGGAATCAGGGATGTTGACAGTCTGATCACAATGTATCCGAAATATTATCTGACTTATGAAGATCCAAAAGATATCAATGAGATAGAGATCGGACAGAGAGTTTCTGTTTCTGCGCGTATTAATTCAGAAGTTCATATTCAGTATGCAAGAAGAATGAAGATCGTTACCTGTACTGCAAAAGATCACACAGGAATGATCATGCTTGTATGGTATAATATGCCTTATTTAAAGAAACAATTACATCAGGGAAGAGATTATATTTTTACAGGAACACCGATTTATAAAAATGGACGTATCACAATGGAACATCCAGAAATTTTTACGCAAGAAGATTATGAGGCAAAACAAGAAACATTGCAGCCTGTGTATCCATTGACAAGCGGGCTTACGAACAAACTTGTATCGAAAGCAATGGTTCAGACAAAAGAATATATTTTTAATATTCCGGAATATCTGCCAGAGCAGATACTTGACCAGTACCATCCGATGGAATATCATGAAGCAATCTGGAATATTCATTTTCCAGAATCCAAAGAACAGCTCATCAAAGCAAAGAAACGATTGATCTTCGACGAATTTTTTATTTTTATCTCCGCAATGCGTATGATCACATCAGGAGAAGATATAAAAGAGGAAGGGTATAAGATCGGAGTCTGTAAAGAAGCAAAAGATTTAGTTAATAATCTTCCATATAAGCTCACAGGAGCACAAAAAAGAGCACTCAATGAGATGGCAAAAGATATGGCTTCAGGAAAAGTTATGAACCGTCTGGTGCAGGGAGATGTAGGGTCTGGAAAAACAATTCTTGCAGTGGTGTTACTTTTGATGTGTGCAAAGGCTGGATATCAGGGAGTGTTGATGGCACCGACAGAAGTTTTAGCAAAACAGCACTATGAATCTTTTACGGAGTTATTAGCACCATATGATATAAAGATCGCATTATTAACAGGATCGACAAAGGCAAAGGAAAAGAGAGAGTCTTACCAAAAGATTAAAGACGGAAAGATTGATATTGTGATCGGGACACATGCAGTCATTCAGGATAAGGTAGAATATCAAAAACTGGCACTTGTTATTACGGATGAACAACATAGATTTGGAGTAAGGCAAAGAGAAAGTTTATCATTAAAAGGTGAAAAACCGCATGTACTTGTTATGAGTGCGACACCGATTCCAAGGACATTGGCGATCATTTTATATGGAGATTTGGATGTATCGATCATTGATGAGCTTCCGGCAGAGCGTTTGCCGATCAAAAACTGTGTAGTTAATACAAGTTATCGGCCAACAGCATATCGTTTTATTGAGAAACAGGTAAGCCAGGGAAGACAGGTGTATATTATATGTCCGATGGTGGAAGAAAGTGAAACGATGGAAGGTGAGAATGTCATTCAGTATGCACAGATGTTAAGAAGCCAGTTTGCACCATCGGTAAGAATCAGTTATCTTCATGGAAAGATGAAAGCAGCCGATAAGCAGAAAGTTATGGATGATTTTTCACAAGGACGGATTGATGTGCTGGTTTCAACCACAGTTGTAGAAGTCGGGGTCAATGTGCCAAATGCAACAGTTATGATGGTAGAAAACGCAGAACGCTTTGGTCTTGCACAGCTGCATCAGTTAAGAGGGCGAGTTGGACGTGGCGGTTATCAGTCTTACTGCATTTTTATGACAAGCTCTAAGAAAAAAGAAACGATGCAGCGGCTGGAAGTGTTGAATCGATCAAATGATGGATTTTATATTGCAAATGAAGATCTGAAACTGAGAGGTCCGGGTGATTTCTTTGGAGTGCGGCAAAGTGGGATGATGGATTTTGTGCTTGCTGATATTTATACAAATGCAGATATTATGAAACAGGCAGCGGATGCAGTGAAAGGACTGGAAGAAGAAGGATTTGATTTTTCTAATTTAAAAAACAGTCGTTTGGAAAAACAGATCGGTCTTGCAAGAAATATATAAAGGAGGAACAGATGATGGTACGTTATTATTTAAGATTTAAAGGAAGAGTTCAGGGAGTTGGATTTCGATTTTTTGCATCAATGAATGCGGAGAAATGCCATTTGACAGGATGGGTAAAAAACATGGATGATGGATCAGTGACAGCAGAGGTTCAGGGAACAAGACTTCAGATCAAGCAGTTTTTAGATTTCATAAACTCAGGGAACCGCTTTGTAAGAATTGATGAGATTGAAAAAGAAGAACTGCCATGTGTAGAAAACGAAAGAAGATTTCAGGTTCGTTATTAAAACAATTGTAAAAATTTCCACAACATGTAAAAGCTTCTAGTGTATCTTTTGAATGTTTACATATACTATGGACGTAACAGATAACAAACAAAAGAAATGGAGGACTTTCAACATGGAAGAACGAACTTCAGCAAGAAGCAAAGGAACAAACAGAGTCGAGGTGCCAGAGGCGAGAGGAGCCTTAGACAAATTTAAGTTTGAAGTAGCAAATGAGATTGGTGTGGATTTAAAAGAAGGATATAATGGACACTTAACAACCGCTCAGGCAGGATCTGTCGGAGGAGAAATGGTTCGTAAGATGATCCGCAGACAGGAAGAAGAAATGTCTCGCTAATGAAAAAGGTGCACAAATGAGAAAATAAAAGTGAGAAGGAGACAGTGAAAGAAGCAGCTTTGACTGTCTCTTTCTTGTTCTTTTGTTTTCTTAGTTGACAAAATCTGTAGATATAATAAAATAAAAGAAATGGTTTGTTATACAAAGAAGTTATGTATAGCCAAAATACAGATAAGGGATGTATATAGATTATGAGAGTCGTAGCAGGAAGTGCGAAGAGTTTAAAATTAAAGACGATCGAAGGTATGGAGACAAGACCGACCCAGGATCGGATCAAAGAGACATTATTTAATATGATCCAGTATGATGTTCCGGGATGTACATTTTTAGATCTTTTTTCTGGAAGCGGTGGAATTGGGATCGAAGCCTTGAGCAGAGGGACCAGACAGGCATATTTTGTAGAGAAGGCTAAACCGGCGCTTCGGTGTATCCGGGAGAATTTAAGATACACAAAGCTTGATGATAAGGCAGAAGTTCTGGCAACAGATGTAAATTCAGCAATCAGGCAGTTAGAGACAAAGAATGTGGTATTTGATTATATTTTTATGGATCCTCCTTATAACAAAGGATTTGAAGAACAGGTATTATCATTGCTTGATGAATCCTCTATTTGTACAGAGGATACAGTAGTGATCGTAGAATCATCTCTTGATACAGAAATTCCTGATTTTCAGGAATTAAAAGTAACAAGGGTCAAGAAATACAAGACAAATAAGCATACATTTTTGATGAAGGCACAGGAGGATTAGAAAGTGAGTATTGCAGTTTATCCGGGAAGTTTTGATCCGGTTACATATGGACATATAGATATTATTGAACGTTCAGCAAAGGTTTTTGATAAGTTGATCATTGCGGTATTAGTAAACAGTGCGAAGAAACCGATGTTTACTACAGAAGAGAAAGTAGAAATGATACGAAAGGTGACAAGCCATATTGATAATGTGGAAGTAATGTCATTTTCAGGATTGCTGGTAGATTTTGCAAAACAGCATAATGCCAGCGTATCAGTAAGAGGGCTTCGTGCAGTGACAGATTTTGAATATGAAATTCAGATTGCGCAGACAAATGCAAAGCTTAATAAAGATTTAGATACGATGTTTTTTACAACCAGCATTGAGTATTCTTATGTAAGTTCCACGATCGTAAAGGAAATTGCTTCTTATCATGGAGATGTTTCTGAGATGGTACCGCCTTACGTACAAGAATGTCTTGAGAAGAAATTTAAAGCACAGGAGGCGAAATAGATGAGTGAGAAATATTTACATGAGATGATCGATGACATTGAAGTGTTGATCGATGAGGCGAAGCCGGCAAGATTTAGTCCTGGAAAGATCATGATCGATAAAGATGTGTTAACAACAGTCATTGAAGAACTTAGAAAGCAGATTCCAGGAGAGATTGAACGAAGTCATAAGATTATTTTAAACAAAGACGGAATTTTAGAGGATGCAAGGATCAAAGCACAGCAGATCATTGATCAGGCAGCAAAAGATGCTGGAGAACTGATCGATCATAATGAGATTGTTGAGATGGCGAAGATGAGAGCTGATGAGATTGAGAGACATTCCAAAGAAACGGCAAGAAGTGTGATGCATAATGCGAATGAAGAGGCAGATCAGATTCGTGCAGGGGCGCTGCGCTATGTAAATGAGATTATGGAAGATGTTCAGGGATATGTGGCAAGTGTCAAGGAAGCACAGCAAAGTGTATTTGATCAGCTGTTATCTGCCTTGGACTCAGATCTTGAATCAATCAAGACAAATGCAAGAGAGATTGAAGAACAGCTTTCAGGGGTGAGTATACCTCAGGCAAAAACAAGAACGGTTGATGATTTTATCTCAGAGGAAGACTAGAGATGCAAGAAGACCGCTTGATATACTGAATATGAGTTTTACGAGCAGATATTTCCAGAGGGAAAGTCTGCTCTTTTTGCATACACTCATTGTCTGTGCGATTGCAGAAAAACCACCAAAAGATGTGATCATACAAAGAAAGATGACTTTATGATAAATTGAGATATGGAGCATGCCAAAATGGGAAATAGCGTTTGTAATCTCAAAGACAGCAATCAGTCCTTTCTTTATATAAAACGGAAGAGGTGCAATAAAAATCAAGGATGCACCGATGGAAAAGATCATGATACAGATTCCGATCACAAAAATAGAATGGAGACTGTCAAAAATAACTTGATCAATAGAAGTTTTTAAGGAAAGGGAAGATGGATTTTTGTGAGAATGAAGGAAATCACTAGTGAAAAATAAATAAAGTATATAGAGAAGATAGCAAAAGGAAGGAAAGTAAATACAAAAGAAAAAACGCAATACAGAGATTTTTCCATGAAGAATTAAGGTTAGTGTATAACCAATCGTGAACATAGGGCTGATCTGATTGCAGATGTATAAAAGCTTTTGTCCCTCTTTTTGTGTATAAGATCCAGAGCAGACAAAGTCGTTAATGATTTTTGCGCCAAGAGGACATCCGCAGAAAAAACCAAGGATAAAGGTATAAAAAAAGTTATCATTCATACCTTTTAAAAGCTTTTTTAATGGGAAAAACAGATAGGAGATGAAATAGAAGGTTTGGTAATATTGCATAAAACCAGACAGAAGCAAAAATGGAAGAAGTGTTGGAGTGATCGTTGCAGACCATAAAAGCAGTCCATTTTTGGCTCCTTCGATCGAAGTTTGTGGAAAAAATAACAAGGAAACAGCACAAAAAATCAGTAAAAAATGGATAAAATAGCTGCGCATGGAGAAGCTCCCGTCTCTTTTTTATAATGTATGAAACGGAAGAAGAAACTAGACGATAATCTGTTCATCTTTTAAGGTTGTGTGGAATTTTTGCCCGATCACAGCCTGATAAAACTGATGAGCGCGCTGTTCTACAGATAGTAAATTTAGCTGATCATTAGTAAGATCATCATGAAGAGGTCTTAGATGACGGACCATAGGAAGTTTTGCATTCTTATGGATCTTACCGATCAAAGACGAAGAAGAACGCTTAAATCCAAGAATCTGAAAGTAAGGCGCCATCTGATATTTTCTTGAGACAAGCAGATTTTCTTTGCTCATGCCAAGCATAATATGGAGTAGATTTCTGCTTGTTCTGCTCCAGGTAATATTTTTGCTTTTACAAGCATCAACAAGCTGTTCAAAAGACAGATCAGGACGCAGCATATTTAAAAGCCGGTCATTGAAATCTTTCGAAATTCCGCCAATCTCTGTAAGGTCAGGGGTTGATCGGATGAAACCATGTAAGAGTAAAGAAAAATCGTTTGGACAGATTGGATAATCTTTTTTGTAGTGTGCATGATAAAGCTCGTGTACAGAATCAGGGACTCTTGAGAATAAAGCATCAATATTATTTCGCTCTAAAGCAGACCGGATTGATGTTGCAGAAGAGACGGCAGGAGTCAGATTTTTGTCATGATGATCATTAACGATCCTTCCAACACATACAGGTTTGATCGGGCTTTCAAGACGCAAAAGTGCCTTTAGATATTCAATACCAAGAATATTATTTGGATGTTTTAAAATATCGATCATGGAGGGAGCTAAGAGATGTTCACGAAGATACAACTCTTTCGCTTTTGGATAAGAATGTCCGAGGCTCATAAGTTGCTTTACACCGATTTCAATCTCATCTTCATATCTAATAAGAAAGGATGCAATCTCATAAAGTTTGTTAATCTCTTGACATTCACTTCCGAAAGAAAGATAGTCAATAACCCCCAGTTTGTGAAGCAGGGTGACAGCTCCGGCAGCAAAATCGGGAGCAGATCCTGTGGCTGCAAAAAGAGGCAGTTCAATGACTAAATCAGCACCGCCAAGCAGGGCAGCTTGGGTCCGTATCTTTTTCTCCATGATCGCAGCAGTTCCGCGCTGTACGTAGTTTCCACTCATCAAAGCGATCACATAGTCTGCACCCGTGATTTTTTTAGTTTCCGTGATATGATATTGATGCCCATTATGAAATGGGTTATATTCGCAAATGATAGCTGCTGTTTTCATAAAATATCCTTTCAAAATATCCTTTTAAAATTCCATATTTGAATCGTTCATATAGTAAATGTATTATAAATCATACAAGAAAAAAAGTAAAATTGCACAAAAAATAAAAAATAGGTAACAAGTATCTTGTCAGAGGGAACAAAAAAATGTAGAATAAAATATAGATTTTTCTGGAAATGTACAACGAAAAATACAAATACCATTATTGTATACATAGAAATGATGTTGTATAATTTAACAGGATTAAATTCATCTTTTTGGAAAGTTGAAAGGAGCAACGCGAACAATGAGTGTTATTGATGAGATTAAAAACAAGGCAAAAGCAAATAAGAAAACTGTTGTCCTGCCTGAAACTACAGACATGAGAACATTAACAGCAGCAGCAGAAGTATTAAGCGAAGAAATCGCTGATATTATTTTAGTTGGAAAAGAAGACGAGATTAAAGCAAAAGCAGAAGCTGAAGGATTAGATTTATCAAAAGCTTCTTTTGTTGATCCAGAAAACTGTGATCATTTAAATACATACATCGAATCTTTATGTGAAGCAAGAAAGAGCAAAGGACTGCTTCCTGAAGATGCAAAAGAGATTCTGTTATCTAACCCACTGTTCTTCGGAGCAACAATGGTAAGAGTTGGAGATGCAGACGGAATGGTAGCAGGAGCAATCAACTCTTCTGCAAACGTACTTCGTGCAGCACTTCAGGTTGTTAAGACTGCACCTGGAACAGAGATCGTATCTGCCTTCATGTTAATGGATACACAGGCAAAAGATATGGGAGAAAATGGCTGTTTCGTATTCGCTGACTGTGGACTGAACCAGAATCCAAACCCAGAACAGTTAGCAGCAATCGCTTCAAGCTCAGCTAAGACATTTGAACAGCTGATCGGAGCAACACCTAGAGTTGCAATGTTATCCCATTCTACATGCGGAAGTGCAAAACATGATGATGTAACAAAGGTTGTAGAAGCAACAAATATCGCCAAAGAAAAATATCCTCAGTACTTAATCTGTGGAGAATTACAGCTTGACGCAGCAATCGTACCAGAAGTTGCAGCAAGCAAAGCTCCAAGAAGTGAAGTCGCTGGTAAAGCAAACGTATTAGTATTCCCAGACTTAGATGCTGGTAACATTGGATACAAATTAGTTCAGAGACTGGGTGGAGCTCAGGCTTACGGACCAATCACACAGGGAATTGCAAAACCAGTCAATGACTTATCACGTGGATGTGTAGCATCTGATATCGTAGGTGCAGTAGCAATCACATGTGTACAGGCAGCAGCGCTGGCAGCAGACAAATAAGAATAAATTTAAGGAGAATCATATTTCATGAAAGTTTTAGTTATCAACTGCGGAAGCTCATCATTAAAATATCAGTTAATCGATTCAGAGACAGAAAGCGTTTTAGCAAAAGGATTATGCGAGAGAATCGGAATCGATGGAGCATTAACACATCAGGCAGCAGGAAAAGACAAGATCAAATCTACACCTGCTATGCCAGATCATAAGACAGCGATCGGAATCGTTATCGATCAGCTGACAGACAAAGAGAACGGAGTTGTAGAAAGCCTTGATGAGATCGGTGCTGTTGGACATCGTATCGTTCATGGTGGAGAGAAATTCACAAAATCATGCCTGATTACAGATGAGGTTATCAAAGAAGTTGAAGAATGCAGCGTATTCGCACCACTTCATAACCCAGCTGGATTAATCGGTGTTCGTGCATGTCAGGAATTAATGCCAGGACTTCCAATGGTAGCAGTATTCGATACAGCATTCCATCAGACAATGCCAGAGAAAGCATTCTTATATGGTATTCCTAGAAAATATTATGATGAAGATGGTATCCGCCGTTATGGATTCCATGGAACATCTCACCAGTTCGTATCTTTAGAGACAGCGAAAGTATTAGGAAAAGATATCAAAGACTTAAAAATCATCGTATGTCACTTAGGAAATGGTGCCAGCGTAACAGCAGTCAAAGGTGGAGAATCAGTAGATACATCTATGGGATTAACACCACTGGAAGGACTGATCATGGGAACACGTTCTGGAGATCTTGATCCAGCAATCGTTGAATTTATTGCAAATAAAGAAAATAAAACAACATCTGAAGTATTAAACATCTTAAACAAAGAATCAGGAGTTTACGGATTATCAGGAGTATCTTCTGACTTTAGAGATGTTAAAGCAGCAAGAGCTGAAGGTAACAAAGTTGCAGCTGCAGCATTAGATGCATATGCATACCGCGTAGCAAAATACATCGGAGCTTACACAGCAGCTATGAACGGTGTAGATGCAATCGCATTTACAGCTGGACTTGGTGAGAATGATGATATCACACGTAAAGCAATCTGCGAATATCTTGGATATTTAGGAACAGAACTTGATGATGTGAAGAACGATGTTCATGGAGAAACAGCAATCATCTCTACAGATGATTCTAAAGTTACACTGCTTTGTGTACCAACAAATGAAGAATTAATGATCGCAAGAGATACAGTAGCCCTTGTAAAATAATTATTTCATGAAAAAATAGAACTTGTTAAAATGTGCTTCTGGATTGTTTTTTATAAAAGTAAGGAAAATTACTTGACAAACCAGGAGCACATTCGTATAATAGTACAGTATGAAAATTTAGGAGATCGTATGAAGATTCAATTATCAAAAATTATTTCAGTACCTAAATATGAAGAAACCGTCGAAGCGTCAATCAATCTGAATGAGATTAAGCTTAAAGGTGTGTCTTATCCTATTCGAGAGAAGAGTGATTTTTCGATCGTTTTTAAGAATATTGGAAAGGATAAGATATCATTTGCGTTTGAGACAGAAGTTACGCTTGGGATTCCATGCAGCCGATGTCTGGAAGAAGTGAGTTATCCGGTTTCCGTTAAGGTGATGAAGGAATTAGATTTTTCGGATCTTGATGAGGAAGATTCCTCATATATCGATGACAAGGAACTTGATCTCGATATACTGATCTTCGATGAAGTTGTTCCGAAACTTCCGTCCAAAGTTTTATGCAAAGAAGACTGCAAAGGACTTTGTCCGGTATGTGGAACGAATCTGAATGAAAAAGAGTGTGGCTGCGATCGTACGGTGGCAGACCCTCGTATGGCAGCGATTCAGGATATTTTTAAGAATTTTAAGGAGGTGTAAACCAATGTCAATTTGTCCAAAGAATAAATCATCCAAAGGAAGAAGAAACAGACGTAGAGCAAACTGGAAGATGACTGCTCCAACACTTGTAAAATGCAGCAAATGTGGTGCTCTTATGATGCCTCACAGAGTATGTAAAGCCTGCGGATCTTACAATAAAAAGGAAATTGTTTCAGCACACGCTGAATAATGGTAAATGAAAGAGAAGTGCCATACGTTTAGACTTTTTAAGAAGGTTTAGGCGTATGGCATTTCCTGTTTTTAAAGAAAAAGGAGAACAGGTCATATGGAAAAATTAGTGCGAGTAGCAATTGATGCCATGGGTGGAGACAATGCACCGGAAGAAATAGTAAAAGGTGCCGTGAATGCCATAAATGAAAATACTAATTTAAAAGCATTTCTGGTAGGAAAAGCGCCAAGAATACATGAAGAATTAAGTAAATATCAGTATAAAAGTGAACAGGTGGAAGTAGTGAATGCAGAAGAAGAAATTTCTTGTGACGAATCGCCAGTAGAAGCAATTCGTAAGAAGAAAGATTCTTCCATGGTGGTTGCACTGAAAATGGTGAAAGATAAAACTGCAGATGCATTTGTATCCGCCGGAAGTTCAGGAGCGATCCTTGTTGGAGGACAGTTTGTTGTCGGACGTATCAAGGGAATTAAAAGAGCACCATTAGGTGCAGTTATGCCAACAGCAAAAGGACCAATGCTGTTAGTCGATGCAGGAGCTAATATGGATGCCAAAGCTGAATATCTTCTTCAGTTTGCACAGATGGGATCTATTTATATGGAAGATGTTCTTGGAATTAAGAATCCAAGAGTGGGTCTTGTAAATGTTGGAGTGGAAGAAGCAAAAGGAAACCAGCTTGTAAAAGAGACAGGACCATTATTAAAAGAATGTGAAAATATCAATTATATCGGAAGTATCGAAGCAAGAGAGATTCCATATGGTGCAGCAGATGTTGTTGTATGTGATGCATTTGCGGGAAATATCGTTCTGAAACTGGAAGAAGGATTAGCAGCTGTATTAGTTGATCAGATCAAAGAAGGAATGATGTCAACATTAAAGAGCAAGATTGGTGCATTATTAGCGAAACCAGCGCTTAAGCAGACATTAAAGAAATTCGATGCTTCTGAATATGGCGGAGCACCTTTACTTGGACTGAATGGACTTGTAGTCAAAGCACATGGGTCAGCAACAGCAAAAGAAATGAAGAATGCGATCATCCAGTGTATCACATTTACAGAAGAAAATATTACACAGAAAGTTAAAGATCAGATCGTGAAAGGATAAGAATAGCAATGGATGTAAAAAAAGTGGAAGAATTTCAAGAACAGATAGGAATTAAATTTCATGAACCATCCCTTCTATGGAATGCCTTCATTCACAGTTCCTATGCAAATGAACGAAGAATGAGCAAAGATAAAAATAATGAACGTCTTGAATTTTTGGGAGATGCAGTGCTTGAACTTGTGACAAGTAATTATCTTTATCGCACATACACAAAAGAGCCGGAAGGAAAACTTACCAAAATAAGAGCAAGTCTTGTTTGCGAACCTACACTTGCAGGATGTGCAAGAGATATTCATCTTGAAAAATATGTTCTCTTAAGTAAAGGAGAAGATATGACAGGAGGAAGAACAAGAGATTCTATTATCTCTGATGCATTTGAGGCAGTGATTGGTGCGATCTACTTAGATCAGGGGATTGAGACAGCGACAAAATTTATTGAAACTTATTTGTTTAAAGATGTAGAGAATAAAGTTTTATTTTTCGATGCCAAGACAAATCTTCAGGAAATTGTTCAGGGAGAGGGAAAAGGAAAATTAAAATATATTCTTGTGAAAGAAGAAGGTCCAGATCACGCCAAGACATTCACAGTGGAAGCAAGACTTGGTGATAATGTGATAGGAACAGGATCAGGTAGAAGCAAAAAGACAGCAGAACAGCATGCAGCATTTGAGGCGATCAAGCATCATAAGAAATAATATGAAGCAGAGGTGGACATGTATTTAAAAAGTATTGAAGTCAATGGTTTTAAATCTTTTGCCCATAAAATGATTTTTAAATTTGAACATGGGATCACTGGAATTGTAGGTCCTAACGGAAGTGGAAAGAGTAATGTAGCGGATGCAGTACGCTGGGTTCTTGGAGAACAAAGAGCCAAACAGCTTCGTGGATCTAAGATGGAAGATGTCATTTTCGCTGGAACGGAACTAAGAAAACCAATGGGATCAGCTTATGTAGCGATCACATTGGATAATAGTGATCACAGCCTTCCGATTCAGTTTGAAGAGGTGACGGTGGCGAGAAGGGTTTATCGTTCCGGAGAAAGTGAATATCTGATCAATGGAAGTGCATGTCGAAGAAAAGATATCGTAGAACTTTTTTTTGATACAGGAATCGGAAAAGAAGGATATTCGATCATTGGTCAGGGACAGATTGAACAGATCTTAAGCGGAAAACCAGAAGATCGAAGAGAACTTTTTGATGAAGCAGCAGGGATTGTAAAATATAAGAAAAACAAATTAGAAACGCAAAAATCATTAGAGATTGAGCGAGAAAATCTGGTACGAGTGACGGATATTCTGACAGAGCTTGAACGACAGGTAGCTCCGCTTAAGAAACAGTCAGAAAAAGCAAAAGAATATTTATTGTTGAGAGATCAGTTAAAAGATGAAGATATTAAATCATTTCTGCTTGAAAATCGTAATCTGGAAGAAGAGTTAAAAACTCTGGAAGAAAAGATAGCGATTGCAGAACATGAGATGAAGCAGGCAGATTATGAACTTGAAAAAACAAAAAATA